>ENA-OPVY01000419-OPVY01000419.1-human-gut-metagenome-genome-assembly--contig:-NODE-419-length-35799-cov-5.604689_pt1 | contig 35799 bp, 59 predicted proteins | sample MGYA00241503_ERZ501998 | MGnify/ENA primary metagenome ERZ501998 (study PRJEB25962, sample SAMEA2042107) | human gut metagenome | biome: human gut; feature: human-associated habitat; material: faeces... | reverse complement strand
GACTGGAAAGATTCTGATGTGTGGGAGTACATAAATTCGGAGAATATTCCTACTTGCGAACTTTATCAGTGGGGGTATTATCGTGTTGGTTGCATTGGTTGCCCTATGGCTGGAAAGAAAAGATACAAAGCATTTGCAGATTTCCCAAAATATAAAAATTTGTATATCCATGCATTTGACCGGATGGTTAAAGAAAGAAAATCAAAAGGTTTACCGTGCCAATGGAAAAAACGGTAACGATGCTTTTTTGCGGTGGATGGATGATGAAAACATTGAGGGACAAATGGATATATTTGATTTTATTGGAGGTAAATAACACCAGACAGCCGATTATCATTCGGTAGTCGGTTGTCGAGAAAGGAACGAAATGAAGAAAATATTATGCTTAATTCTAATTTGCATTTTCTTGGTCGGTTGCTCCAATGATGTTTCGAACAAAAGCAGTGAGCCACAAGAAGAAATCACATATACTCACGAAGATGTGGACGCAACTATCACTTACATAGATATGCGGAAATGGTTTGCCATTTGTCCACGCTGGCAGTGGGAAATATCGGTTGAATATGATGGACTGACTTATGAGGAAGACGATTATGCAAGCGGAATGATGAATGAGCCGAGTTTCGCTGACAGTCAAAAAGGAGATTCTGTGACTGTAGAAGTAACAGAAAAATATGTTAACGGAAAACTGGTAGACCGATATATATCTGGAATTGAATAGGGAGAAAGGAAGAAAATATGGGGTGACAATAAACAGTAAAAATCACAGTATTGACTTGAGTTATTCTGGATTCTATCGTCTTCGAAAAAAAGTAGCGGAGTTAACTAAGCCGGACATCTATGAGCATTATAAAATGCTTAACGATGGGAGCTATGCATTAATAAAAATTAAAGGAAATGAAGATTTTTTCGCATGGTATGACAGAAAAATTGAAGAACTGGATAAAAAGTACGATGGAAAATATTCTGAGGTTCTCGATTTCTTATATACAAGTGATTGTGACGGAGAAGCAGATGCAGATCATTGCAAATCCGTATATGAAATCATAAAAGATTACGATGATGATATTTGCTACGGGTATTGTGGACGCTCGGACTGCGCAATGTTCAAAGATTTTAAACAGTTGATAAAAGATGGTGCGGATACAGGAACTGGGATTGAATGGTATTAAGAAAGGAACGAATTATGAAATTAACAGGAATAGCAAGAGAAGATTTAGAAGCGAAAGGTTTGGTGTTACCAAATAAACTTGAACTTGAATACAGAGGAACGGAAATCCCAGACATTTATGCAGAAAGAATCGGCAGAAAGAATGTTGAAACCGGAAAATTCGAATCATTCTTCAAGGTTGATGCTGAGAAAGACAATACAGTGGAATTTGATAGATTCCGGGAGAACGTAACATTACTGGAAAAAGAGCATATCGTCTTTAGTCGAGAAACGCGAGAAGAGAAGAATGTGATTGACTATTATGTTCCGTATGATATCCAGGAGAGCAGTAAGAATAGACCGACAGTGACTGATGAATTTCCGGAGAGTGGCTATCTGGCAGAAGGTTATTATGAGTGTGAATACGAGTTACTTCTGACTTGCGGAGAGGCAACCAGAAGACTTGTAATTCCACAGAGAACAGTCAATGTTCCGATGATTTCATTGCTGTCGAACATCGAAGATGAAATCAGAGATATTTTGGATGGTTTCCCAGATGAGGAGAACAATTTTGCTGATGTGCTGGAATTAGTAGACGAGCATTATGAAATTAAGATGTTTGATGAATACGGTATTCCGGGAAACATCGAGATTAACCATGCAGATGATTTCGTGAACATGATTGTTTCAGCTAGACAGATTAAGTGTGAATTCAAGTTCGGAGAATAGTAATGGGATGCAGATATGAATGCAAAAAGTACGGAAAGCAGAGGTTCAAATGTTGCATAGAATGCGAGCATTACAAATACTGCAATAATCGCAATAGTGTGTGCGATAGAATACATTTTCATGAATACATGGAAAAATGCCCGGATTATGTAAAGGAGGATGAAGATGAGTAGAGGATTTGATGTTGGTGATCGTATTGTTTGCATCTCATCTGGTATAGTCGGTATTTGCACAAAAATATACGTTCCGACAGCTTGTGGAGAACAGACTATGGTCAGAACAGATGACGGAAGAATGTATCATGCACCATCGGGTGAATGGAGAAGAGTTGGTGATGCATCTATAGAACAATTTTGGAAAAGTATTGAACGGACACCAGTACTGGAATCACTTTTCAAAGAATTGGAGGATTATGAATATGAGAATAATAAGTCAAGGCGGTCATGCAGATCTGCCATATGAAAGAACACATCTTTGTTCAAATACAGAAAATGTAATGGCAAGATGTGATGGAAAAGAATACTTAATGGGAAGTTACGCTACACACGAGAAAGCTATTAAGACTATGGAGATGTGTAGAAGATATTACGATAACAGATCTTCTGTAACGGAACCCAAAATTTTCCGGTTCCCGACAGACGAAGAGGTGAGAGTATGAGCAGAAACAGATCATTAGAAGAAATACAAGAAGACATTAGAACGCTGACAAGAGTACCGTCAGAATTTATCCATGCGAAACTGGACGAATTGGCAGAAGAGATTGTGGAGTTAGCAAAACCAAAGTGGATCCCATGTAGTGAGAGATTACCAGATAGAGAAGCTCTTTGTTGCGACAGAATCGGTTATATGCTTGTTGGTTACGTAAAAGAAGAAAATGGAAGATACATTGCTGAGACAGATGATGATTATTTAATTTGTGCTGCATGGATGCCGTTGCCGGAACCATACAAGGGAGAATAAAGAGATGAAATATAGTGAAAGATTAAAGCCGTGTCCATTCTGCGGTAAGAAAGCAGAATTTAGAACAAATACAACTGGAACGAACGGTGAAAATTTCAAGTATCGGTTTAACATTAGATGCAGAAATTGTGGAATGAATTCATCACATATCTATGGTGTGGAGATAACTTTCAGAAATGGCGATTTCGTAATAATCGAAGATGAAAGAGATAAGGCTGTTGAGGAATGGAACAGGAGGGCATGAGATGGGAAGACTGATTGACGCGGATAAGTCGATACTCCACTTGAATGATTATGCTTTGCAAGAAGCACCGTTCGGACGCAATGATAGTGAAAATCAGAAAGAAATCTACGAGACAATACAAGAGTGCATGAAAGCGGTAGAAGAACAGCCGACAGCATTTGATGTGGAGAAAGTTGTAAAAGAACTTGAAGATTTAAAGATGCGCTACTTTCTGACACTGGCAAACACTGGTGATGCGGATAAGGATTGTGCTTATTTTAATACTGCAAATGCTATTGATAAAGCCATTGAAATTGTTAAGCGAGGTGGAAGAGATGAGGAATAAAGAGAAGTACGCAAAGGAGATTATGAATATTGCTTGTAGTGGAGATAGCATTGCCGTGATGAAGAAAAGTGGGCGTGTCGTTTCGTGCAATGGAACTAAATGCAGTCTATGTTTGTTTCGTGATGGTGATTGCAGTAAAGAGAAGATAAGGGAATGGGCTGAATCGGAGTATACTGAAAAGCCAGTGATAAACAAGAGGGATAGGGAGTTTTTGGATTATCTCAGAGATAGATGGAAATACATGGCGAGAGATAATATATCAAATACAGTTTATGTATTTACGAAAATTCCAGAGAAAAGCGAAGTCGGACATTTTGTTTACACGGGCGAAGCAAGAAGAATTTCTAGTGACTTCAACGTTGTTTTTCCGATGGTCAAATTGTCAGATTCCGAACCGTGGCTTATCAAGGACTTGAAGCAGTTGGAGGTAGTTGAGGAATATGAGTAGAGAAATACTTTTTAGAGGAAAACATATTCATGCAATGGATAGTAACGAGCATCTCAATGGAACATGGGTGCATGGCTATCTTAGTGACAAGAATTATATCTACGATAAAAGTCTCGAGGGTGAATTTCTGGTTGATGAAGATACCATTTGCCAGTACACAGGACTAACCGACAAGAACGGAAAGAAAATCTTTGAGGGAGATGTCGTGAAAGATAGTGCTGGTGTTTGTGGAGAGGTGAAATTCGGATTGTACGCAGCCGGATTTAGCATTCCAGATACTAACCAAGGGTTTTACATTGAATTTCCGGAAAAAAGTCTGTACAGGGAAGAACTTGGTTATTGGAGAAACAAGATTGTTGTAGTCGGCAATGTATTTGATAATCCGGAATTATTGGAGAAAGCGAAAGGATAATGGCGATATGAAAAAATACATATATATTATGATTGCGGTTGCTTTTGGATGTTTAAATGCGAATATAATACGCTGGCCGTCTCATAATATAGCGATTGATATTATTGGTGTAGCAGCATTAATTGGTGCGGTCGTATTCATGACAATGTGTACATGTACAATAATAGAAGAATCTTATGAAGCAGCTATGCGGGAATATATCGATAAAGTCACTGATGAAATTTCAACCCTTGAAGTAGAAAATGAAATATTAAAACAGCGCTTGAAGAAAAAGGAGATAACAGATGAACGCAAATAAATATCAGAAATTAGCAATGAGAACAAATGACGGGAAAGCAAGCGACAGACTGATCGGGAAGATGCAGGAATATGACATGAAGTTTTCCAGTGAACAGAGCAATAAGGAGAGTGTTGATATCGGCGGTATCTTCAATGCGTGCCTGGGGCTGTCCGGCGAAGTTGGTGAATTTAATGATATGATTAAGAAATGGGTATTTCATGAAAAGAATTTGGACATGGAACACGCAAAGAAAGAAGCTGGTGACATTCTCTGGTACGTAGCAATGCTGTGTGAATCGTTTGGTTGGAATATGGAAGAGATCATGCAGATGAATGTAGATAAGCTGATAGCCCGATATCCAGGAGGATTCGATGTGGAAAGAGCAAATCATAGAGCAGTTGGTGATGTGTAAACTTTTTTTGAAAAGTCCTGGGAAATTTTGCGTTTTTAGAGGAAATTTTCAGCTCCGAAAAATTCGCCAAAAAAAGATCACACCTCAAAAATAAAATAGGGCAAAAATCTGGACGCCGGAATTTCATTCAATTCTGACGTCCTTTTTCTGATAATTGATATATGGTTGTGCCTTGCTGTTATATGCCTGTAAACGGCTGTAGTGCGATTTGAGACGGTGTAATTGATGAACCTATAACTTAATCACATACGGCATCAAAACGCTTTAGAATGGTTATAATTAGCTTCATGATAACACGCTTGTGTGTGCCTGTAAATAGGCTGAGCGAATCTTCCCGTCTTTAACCGTATGCGCACCGATACGCATAAACACCAATAAGCCGATAGCAGTACATTGTCGGCGTTGGCTTCGCTTTAATATATATATACTTCTGCGGTGTTTGGCGTTACTTTTATGAACTGCTCCGGCTCTTTGATCTGTAAATCTGATATTGGTATAGGATCGCCGTCCTTAACCTGTATGCAAGTAAGTTGTAGAGCGTTATCTAGCTTTGTTGATCTGGTCAAGATGTGCTGCAAGTGCGACACTCTACCAGATAGAGACATAATCGGCGCATCGTTCCAATAAATATAATCACGCTCGCCAGTCCGGACTGCTGTATATAATGTCGCCCATGCATCACGGGCGATATTATCTAGCCTGTCAATTTCTTCAAATGTCTGCTTGCCCTGTATGGCTTCAATTCGCATCTTGCGCGGTGCTTTGCTTATGGTTTGCGTTTGCATCTGCCTAACTCCTTTCGTATACGGAAAAAGCCGGAACTTGTCCGGCTGTGTGTTTTATAGTTGTTCTCTTAACTTTTCGACTGCTTGTGCCGTCTCTTTCCAGAAAGAAATATTCTTTTTAGCGTTCGGTGTCTTGCCTTCCATGCTTTCCCATAGTTTTAATTCTTCGGAGATCCGGCCAGAAGTTAATTCTAAATATGTATTTATCTGGCTGGCTTCCCGATCTGTTAATACAATTGTTTTCATGTTGCACCGTCCTTTCTAGTTTAATGTCTTGTTGATTGCTTCCGCTAAATGTGGGAATGCTTCTGTGATTTCTTGAATGCTATCGGCGTAATAATCGCCGACTATTTTCCCGAAAATATAAATATTTCCAGTGTAAAAGCATCCAAGATCATTATAATAAATATCTAATCTTGTAGCCTGTTCCTTCTTGTCTTCATACCACATATCAATATTAATCATCTTTAAAACCCCTTTCTTTAATTTTTACAAAACCGCTCCGGGGCAATGCTCCCCGGTACGCTGACAGCGGTGATTTTAATTTGCTTCTTGAATTAGAATTGTTATAGCTTCGTCAATAGTGTGTTCCATGTACCATTTCAATGGTTTTTTGCAAGCTCTTGCGACTGCGAAATCTTCGCCTATTTCATATAATTTTTTGCGAACTTCTAAAAAATTCTTTTCGCAAATATTAAGTTTTTCACGGTTCGTCATTGCCATATCTTTTCCCATTTTTTCTTATCCTTTCTTGATGTTAGTTCTCCCAAGATCGTTTTTTTATATCCTTTTCAAATATAGTATCTTTCTTTTCTTTCTGTAATTGTTCAAAATGCTCTATAGCTTTCCGCCGTTCCTTGCCCGGATATTTAATGGTATTGATCAACTCTTCGTAACCATCAACTAAATTCACGGAATAGAAGAGAATATAATAATAAACTTTGTCCTGGTATTTCTTTTCCCGGTATAGCTTTATTTTATGCTTTGTTGGTGCTGTCTTGATAAAGTTATATCTTTCTGTTAGTGCGTTCTCGTATGCTTTCAGCTGTAAAATAACCCTTTCAAGCTGTTCAATGTCTTTCTGCGCCTTGTCGAAATAGTGTAATATATCTTTTTCGGTGTGTAGCTTCTCCGGGTGCTGCTCGTAAATCCTTATTGTTTTATCGCTCATTTCCTTGTTATAATTCCCGTAGCGCGTGAATAATTCTTTCAAGAGATTTTCAGACTTTTCAAGTGTGCAAGTGTCCATATCAGGACACCCGCAACACAGTATTTTTTTTACACAAATTTCTTTCATGCTGTCTTTTCTCCTTTCAAGATTTCGGTTGGGTCAACTCGGAAAATAAAAGCGTGTCTAAACTTGCTGTAATATCCGCCGCGATCCTTCATTGCTTTATTTTCTGCAAGATATTGCTCTCTTGTGAGTGTCTCGTTGATTCTTACAAGCCAGAGTTCCGAACCGTCTCTTGTATCTTCTCCATGCGTGATCTTGTAGCTGATGCCGTCCGTCTTTGTCTCGATCTGCTCCGGCTGTTGCTGTTTGTTCTTCTTGCTGGATGCCTTAACGCTGGCTTTCTTGTTCTTGATTCTTGCCGTTTTCGGTACAATCTTAACTTCTGCGCCATTATCTTGGCAACATCCGAAGTAATAAAAATCAACGTCGAAATAGTCAATCATGCCGTCGCAATCTTCAGAATTATAAGATTTCACGAAGGCGTCAACATCTTCAATGACCGATTTTGTTACGTCGTTCAAAATGTGTGCGTATTTGCTGTTAGACTCTTCAATAGTTTTTTCTTTTTCTTCTGCTGATGCGTTCAAAAAGTTTATTCTGTTTTCGGTGTTGTAATCCCACATAAATAACCGCTTTGAAATTTCTTGAAAATCGTCGTTGTTAAGTTCTTCGAATGTCTTATAAATCTCTATTGGGCTTTCTTTTAATGTGACGTGCAACTCTTGACACATTGAAGCATAAGATGTGCGGACGCTGAATTTGTAAGTTGGATATTTTTCTTTCACGTATGCGCGGACGATCTGAGCAACTTCTTTCAGTGATCTGTTCCAATCGTGGTTACTTCCTTCCCATCCGAACATAGTGTAAAACTGTGTTCTTGTGCTGTCGGCTGTCTCTTTAATCTCTTCGCCTGTCTCGGCTTCTTTTTTGTTCTTCCAGATCTGAAAGAGTGCGTCATATTGCACGTTAATTTCTTTCATAACCTCAAGATCTCCGCCGTTATCCGGGTGATTCTCTTTTAATAATTTTTTATACTGATTTTTAAGATCGTCATAAGATTTTACAGATTTGAAATATTTTGCCATTTTCTTTTACCTTTGTTCCTGGTATAATGGAACTGCCTTTCTTAATATTGTTTTGATTGGTGCCGTTGGTTGCTTTGGTAGAGTGTCAACGGCTTTATTTATATGTTTCTGTCTCTCCGTCCCATGTAATAGAACATGGACGATCTGGTTGAGCTGAGCGGATCATGTATGATCTTGTCGCCCAACTTGAAAGTTCTGCTACAAATAAGACTATTAAAATCATTTTTTTCATTGTTCTTTTCCTCCTTATTCTGAAATTAAATACACATGGAAGTTATCGCCGGAGCAGTCAACTAATTCGACTACTCTATAGTTCAATTCTTCTGGGATTGAATCACGCCCGTTATACTGTGCTATGATTTCGCCATTATCCCAGATGTACATATTTCTATGCTCTGATGTGATTAATAAGAGTTCGATTAGTTTCATGTTCTGACCTCCTGTGATTGATTTGTTATCTCGTTGCTATGGTTATATAATACACGATATTACGCACATATACAATTGGCGGAATCAACAATATTACGCACATATAATCATGGCTATTTTGTGCAATAATTATTACGCACATATTTATTGAATAAATAACGCACACATGTTATAATATAGAAAACGAAATGGAGGTTTAAGAATATGCCGGAATATACAGAAGAACAGAAAGCAGCTAGACAAAAAGCCGTTAGAAATTATGAGAAAAATAACTATAGATTAAACATAGTATTTCCAAAAGGAACGAAAGAAAGGATAGAAAAACTAGGACTTAATAAAAGCAACAGCGCATTCATTAGGGATACGGTGCTTTCCAAATTAGATGAATTAGAAAAGATATTAAAATAACGCACATATAAATATTGACATTATTACGCACATATAATATAATAATACTTGTAAGGAACAAACTTACAAGTTGCCAGTGGCAAGCTGGAGAAAGGAGAAAAATGAGTAAAGACATGACAATGACAGAAATTGCAAGGCTGATCGAAGGTCTTAGATCAGCCGGATGGGAAGAAAAGAAAATCAATGATTTCTTACTTTACATTGAAAGCGGAACAGAAGAGTATAAGCCAAAAGAAGACAAATAAAAAGAGCCGTATAACAACAGCTCAGACACACAAGAGAGGGCGGAACTTGCCACCGCTCTCGAGTAAATTAATTATAACATTCCAAGGAGGAAAAGACAATGGATTTTATGGATGAATTGGAGAAAGAAGAAGAAAAAAGATTTATGTTAGAAAAGTTACATGAACAAAACGAGGGTGAAGAACTAAATATTGAATCTACTTACGAGGAAATAGAAAGCGAGTATAACGAAATGTTGGACAATCTTGAAGGAGCTGCATATGATATGTATCCTAATGGTCGAGATTACGACGCAGAAAATTTTGATGATTAAGGCAAAGGCAGTCAATAACGGCTGTCTTTTTCTGTGCCTGGTTTCCAAAAATTTACAAAATGTAACGTTACATATAACGCAACAACTAACGCAAAATTTAACGTTAATTGCTCTATATCTTATATCTTATTCTATAATCTATATTATAATAATACAGTATATTATAAGCCTATACAGTAGAGGTATATATTTAATAATTATAGTTATATATAATATATACAAGGGCAGAATATATTTTAAAATTTATTATTGACATATGAGTGTAAAGAGGTTAATATATTAACCAGACAAAGCGAATAGGCAGTATATAGCCAGATTATAATATATACAACTCTTGGTAGTCTTATCAGACCGTGACCCGTTGCAAAACGTATTCTTGCAATTGGTGGCGGTCTTTTTTTATTTATATTTTAGTGTTGGAGGTGATCAGGATGAAAGATAATACAGTAACTACAGCAGATGGAGTGGAAGTATATACAAGTGAAGTATCAGAGATTGTAGATAGATATATAGATGATTTGGAAGATATAGACAGTATATACACCTATGAAGTATTTACAGATCTATTGTTATATATTTCTGATAATATGACGCCTCTTGATAACTACAATGATATTACGGTATTAGATAATCTATTTAATATATACAAGAGATTATGTAGTAAGTATAGAGTATTACCAACACTGTATGATTTTAGCATGATGATTAATATAGATCCTAGTACTATAACTAGATGGATGAATGGAGAAACAAGGGGCGGGCTAACCTCTGAACACTGCAAGACGGCTAAAAAATGGAAGCAGTATTGCGCTGGCAGATTGGCGTCAAATTTGAGCAATAGCAAGGGAACGGATGCCAATAAGATATTCATTGCAAAAGCAGCTTACGGCATGGCAGAGACGAAAGCAGTAGAGCAAGAACAGATCACCGGAGCTAGAAAGACGGTCGAGCAGATAGCACAGGACATTGGAGCGGACGAGTTGCCAGACTTTGGAGATCAGGAAGACGATGCAGACGCATTCGATTTCTAAACAATTCGATGAATAATCAGACAACTGATTGAATTGTACAGAACGACATGAACGCATCAAAATATAAATACTGATTGATATAAAACCATACACTGAAAGAGATATATCTATTAAACAAACAGTTATTTGTTGTATAGATACATATGTTCGAGCGGATAACAGGTAATTTGATGCGTTTATATGGTACCGGGGGCGGGGGTCTACAGAGAAAAGGACCCGGGGTGCTTCTAACCCCCCAAAATAACGACCAAAAACAAAAAGGCCCTTTATCAACAACACCTATCAGGAGGAATTCTTAATGAGCAATATTTTTGATGGACTCAATTTTATGAAACCGACATATTTAGTCAAAACAGACAAGGATGTATATCGCATACAGGCCAGTACCTGTTCAATAGATACTGATTTGAAAATCATTTGCTTTTACGATAAAGGATCTGTACAGGCTATGTTTCGGGTGGATGATGTAAAAACTTTTTATAGAATTTTCTGATGGAGGAAGAGATATGTTGATTAAAATCACAGCAATATTCATTTTTTTGACAATAGCATTCACAATAATCGGAAAAGCCTATTGTAAATCGCTGAATGATACTCATAAGTTATTATTTAGCATCGGTCATCTTACAAAAGGCGAACAGATATTTCTCTTCATCGTGGCTGCCATTTACTTTTCGACTTTCCTGTCGGTAATTGCAACAGCATTCTATATGATTTTCAAATTTTTGTAGATTCTTAGGAGTTTTGGTGATGGGTGAAAAAGATAAAAATTGCAGATATGCGCTGATCGCAGATGATTTGATTCCGGATATTTCTGGAAGACTTGTTGTTGGTGATGATATCAAGATAAGCAATGGAGAAAAAGATAATGAGTTCGAAGTATCACTAAGTTTCGATGCAGGGTCTTTGAAGAATACATCTGCTTGGAAAATTTTGTTTGGTTCGAATAACTGGCGAAAATATCACGGTTTGCCAATGAGGAGAAGAAAATGGTTAAGACGGTAAATATTCTTGGAACTGAATACAGAATTGAAGTCCATAAACGATCAGAAGACGAATGTATGAGAAAGAACGGTGCTGATGGATATTGTTCAGATGACGGAAAGCTTATAGTAATCGCTGATACTTCTGAAAAAGAATCGTTCCCTGATATGACAGATATCGAGCAGTCTGCATATCGAAAGAGATTGCTGCGACATGAAATTAAACATGCATTTTGGGACGAATCTGGATTGCAGCATTGTTCCAGTGTTCCGATGGGTGCATGGGCGAGACATGAAGAAATGGTTGACTGGATAGCAATTCAGTTTCCAAAAATCATGAAAGCTTTCCAGGAAGTTGGTGCGCTATGATTAAGGTATTGAACAGATTATTTTGTAAACATGAAAAAGTTCTTCCGGCCGGAACGATTCTTGTAAAACAGAAGGATGGCTCATGGAAGACAGAACATAAATGGAAATGCAGAAAATGCGGAAAGGTGATTAAGAAATGAGAAAAGTATTAGCTTGGTTAATTTTGTTAGCCGGAATTGTTGGCGGTTTATATGTTGGTGGATACCTGATGTTTATAAAGGCGATTTTGATTGCTTGCCATGCATTTGATATCGGATCGTTAACAGCGGTTTTAGTAGGTAAAACAATCATTAAATTCGTATTTGCAAGCGTGGTCGGCGGATTAATTGCATTTGCCGGATTTATTGGCTTTGGTATTGCCTATAAAAAATAACGCAAGTGTCAGTAAAGACGATAAAATCTAGTGCAGCGCACAGCACGATAAATATTGATGCTAACCGTCAGATGGCGGTTTCGGATAGTGACCGAGAGGTTTATGGTTGTGGCAAAACTCAGCAACAAGGGATGGTAGCTCGCTGAAATGTGAGGGACTGAGTTCGCGGGTTCGAATCCCGCCTATCCGATGTGGTGGAAATCAACCCAGTATCTTTGCGGAGATATTGACAGTAACAGGCTGTAGCCGAACGTGAGCGCAGTAGTGGGTATACACATGAAAAATCACGGAACCTGTTTTATGGGAGATGACAGTTCAGTAAAAACGCATCTTCGATATTGGTGGATATGCAAGTGGACAAAGCAAGCTGACTGTAAATCAGTTCCTTCGGGTTCGTGAGTTCGTATCTCACTCCACCAATTCTCCAAATGTGGCATTGGAGAACTCCTTCCTTGAGTAAATACATACGCTTCTTAATATATGGCGGTATATTGAGAAGCACTCGGCCGTATTGACAGAATGGTAATGTAGCCGGTTGCTAGCCGGTCAGTCGGAAACGACTTGGAGGTTCGAATCCTTCATACGGCGGTTATGCTATCATAGCTCAATTGGTAGAGCAGTTACAGATATTGAGGTGGTAAAGCGGTGCAACCACGCACCAGTTTGGTTAAAAGAGATCCGGGAAATGCGCCACCCGGCAATATCATGCAACAGGTTCCCGGTTCGATTCCGGGCGGTAGCTTTTAAAAACATGATTAACTCAGTGCAGATGGATTTTTCAGTCTTGCTGAGATGCAATGGTAATGAGATAGGTTTGGTTCGGGATACTGGATCGGCTGATTCTTTTTGGCAGAAGTGATTCTGCTGGAGAAGATGAACATCGTCAACAATGCCTTGCAGTGTATCATCAAAGAGAAGTCAATAGCAGAATCCTTGTGGTCGGCGAATAATAGACGTCTGCTGTGCAGAAATAATCCAGTGATGTGAGTGGTGTGAGAGACTACGGACTAACTGGAAATTCTCAATAAGCTGATTTGCCTTGAATCTGAGAAATCGGAGTATAACACAAGAGGTTCGTTAAAGTAGCGGTATGGCAAGTTCTTGAATAAGCAATTTCGATATGAGCAATGCAAAAAGGTGCAAAATAGGCGAAAAAACAATCTGAAAGAACCGTGAAATTTATGGGTATCAATCCAATGTGTGCTTTGACAGCGGTAAGAAGCCAAGGGTCGCTCCCGGACGCTCAGACTTATCGTCACGCTGGCAGAATATGACTTTTACTGTGATGAATAAGAGGAAACTCTAATCATTGTTTTTAATTCTTTATTTTTAACAATCAAATCCAGGTATTGCAACGCACCTGGGGATAGAAGTGTTTTAGTTGCGGTATCACTTCAAAAAGTATGCAGCAATAAAATATTGTAGTATAGCACTCGATATTATTAAATATTGTTTTTTTGACAAAAGAACCGTAACAGAGATGACTGTATGGGAACACCAATACTCACCATATATTGCAGTCATCTGCTAACGGAACTTAGCTCAGTGGTAGAGCGCTTGACTTTTAATCAAGTTGTCGGGGGTTCGATTCCTCCAGTTCCGATTTAATGACGTATAGCTCAATGGCAGAGCATCCGGCCGTTAACCGGAGGGTTGCCGGTTCAAGTCCGGCTATGCCAGTTTTTTTAAAATTGAAAGGAGAAATGAACGATGACATTTAAAGAAGCATTTGAAGCAATGAAACATGGAGCAAAAGTGAAACTTCCTGGTTGGAACGGTTACTGGTGTTGGGATGATGATAAAAAGACGATTATGATTCATTGCAGACCTAAAGATTCTGATGCAGGACAGGGAGAAGTCCTTGATATCCGTGAAACGCAGAGAGTAGAATATACTTTCATGCACACACAGAGAGACGACTGGATGATTGCTGATGAAGAGAATTGCGGTGTTCTCGGTGGTCAGTCAACATTTGGCTTTGATGATGCTATTCGTTATCTGAAAAGAGGTCTTAAAGTAGCCCGTAAAGGTTGGAATGGGAAGGAGCAGTACATTCAGCTTGCTACTGGTATTTCTTACAAGACAGCGGACGGAGAAATTGTAAACTGTGAACATGATGCTATCGGAAACATGGCTATTGCATTTGTCGGAACATCAGGAGTACAGATAGGATGGCTCGCAAGTCAGGCAGATATGCTTGCAGAAGATTGGATGTTTGTGGAATGATACCAAAAGCAATTGCACATATCGAAGTAACAGGGCAGGAAATTCTTGGAATTTTAAGGTTTGAGACAATTACTACGAATGCTGGATGGAAACTTGATGGTAAAGAGAAACTGTACTGGCAAACACCAAAAGCACTGTATCTGCCAATATTTGAGACATATCAACCGATAGAGCCTTTCAGTGAAACATCAAAGGTTGTTGTGAATAATAAATTTGAATTTATAGCATATGCCGGAAATGGGTGCTTGATTGGAATAGAGCCAATAAGCAAACGTCCTAGCGAACAGGAGGATTAATGATGAAGAAAGCAATGTTAAGCCAGCCAATGGCTGGAAAAACTGATGAAGAAATCGTAGCAACAAGAGAGAAAGCAATCAAGGTTCTTGAGGAAAAAGGATATGAGATTGTAAATACTCTCTTTACAGATGAATGGTACAGCAATGAATCTATGAAAGAACGTGGAGTAGTTCAGATTCCATTATGCTTTCTTGCTAAGTCACTGGAAAACATGAGTTTATGCCATGCAGCATATTTCTGTAAAGGCTGGGAGAATGCAAGAGGATGTAAGATTGAACATGATGCTACGGTTGCTTATGGACTGGAAATTATTTACGAAGATTAGAAATAAACGCAAACGCAAGTCAGATTTATTGACCGTTGAAGATGCAAAGGCTATGAGTGATCAATTTCGATATGCGGTTGTAAATAATAAGAGCGGTTTGCCATGTTATTTGTGTAGGACATGTGATGATGCAAAAGAAAGTATTGACGATATAAGGCGTTATTGTTGCACATCTGCATCATACAAAATTGTTGATTTATGGTTGGAGTAAGAATATGAAGATTAAAAAAACAGTAGATGAAAAATTAGCCGATATCGGATTTGTGAAAGTAAACGAAAACAAATATGGTGTTGATTATGAAAGAAAAGACGGTAAATTCAATTATACGCAGGTTGTTTCTATTGGGCATAAAAGATCCGGAAGACATATCTTGCAATCATATGATAAAGACATGAAAGATGAATACGGCGTTGGAAATACATGTGTAGGACTTACTGGATATGAAATGAAATTATTTTTGAAGAAAATGAAACAAATCGGATTGTACAGCAAGATGTAACCAAGGAGGATTAATTATGATTATCACAGGAATGAATCACTTTCAGAATGTAGCAAAAAAGAAACTTGTTGAATGGTACCATGAGCATAAACCGGAGGTTGAGATTGATTTAAGCAATGTATTTGTCGTATGGAGCTGTAAGACATTACAGAATTATAAGTGCCTTGCTTCAACCGATATCAGTGGAGATGGTATTTATGCTGAGTACACATATAACGGGGACAAACAGGAGCTGTATGAAGATGTGTATGGAAAGATTACAAACACCTGTCATACAGAGGAATAACATGATCGTTAATGGTTGGTATTACTGTCCGGCTGGTCATAAGACTGGACAGCGGATAGAGAAAAATTCCAATATTGAAAATACGCCGATTTGGTGTAAGCACTGTAAAAAAGCGTATTATCCAGTGGTTAGGAATGGAAAATTAAAGAAAAATTAGTGCCAGAGCCTAAGAGCCAGAGCTGATATTTGTGAGAAATCGCAGATATTGGCTCTTTTTTATTTGGGAGGAAGATATGTCAAATAGATGTAATGATTGTAAATTTTATGATTGGGATTATGAATGGGATGAAGTAGATGAAGAAGAATACCCCGTTCGCATTTGCGAAGAAGGACATAACGAATACGTTGATTCGAGGGAAGAGTGCCCGTTCTTTCAGAACTTTGTAAAGGAGCCATACGTTGAGAAATACACAAAGTGTGATAAATGCAAATTATTGGAGGAATGTATTTCCACTGGGAACGTGGTTGAAACAACGATGGACATTGACGAGAGAAGACATTTCGTCATTGGGCTAGGTGTTATGTGCAAGGAGAAATATGGAGTTAAGGGAGTATAAGAGATTAGCCAATGCGCTGAAAATGCAGGATTCAAATAAATATAGCACTTGGGACAACATCATGCAACTGTGCCTTAATATGTATGAGGATAGCCATGATTATCTTAAATATTGCTTGAAGCTTTCAAAAGCTGTGAAATTATCTGCTCAGAGACTACTTCTGCAGAACAGGGATGTTCGGTTTGAAGACCTCTACTGGCAAGCAGTGAAGTTTGAAGCACCACATTTATTTGACAGCTATCTGCTCTATCTTGAGCGAAAGCGATTAGAACAGGATCGTTTTTATTCTCCAAAAAGAAAGCAACTGAATAAGCATGGATTGATTCAATCACTACAGGATTTGGAAGATGATAAATTGGATATTCTTTCAATTTCCATGCCACCTGGTACGCAGAAGACTACTCTTGAAAAGTTTTTCTGTTCATGGATAATCGGAAGACACCCGGATGATTTCAGTTTGTTTTTCTCACACAGTGGAGATATTACCAGAATGTTCTATGACGGGGTAATGGATATCACAACAAACTCAGATGAATATTGCTGGCAAGAGATTTTCCCAGACGTGAAATTTCATAGCACAAATGCCAAGAGAGAAACCATCAACTTCAACAAATACAAACCGTTCTCAAATATCCAGTGTACATCTGTTGGGAGTAAGAATGCCGGTAAGGTCCGCGCCAATAGATACCTGTATTGTGATGACTTGATTGGTGGTATCGAAGAAGCACTGAATAAAAATATTCTGGACAAGCTATGGCGAATCTACGGTACCGATGCTAAACAGCGAAAAATGGACGGCTGCAAAGAAATCCATATTGCTACCAGATGGTCCGTACATGATGTAATTGGACGATTGATTGATATCTACGAGGGAAATGATAAGGCTCGATTTATTGCTATTCCAGACATAGATCCTGTTACCGGAGAATCGAATTTCGACTATAAATACAATGGATTCAGTGTTGATTTCTTCCACGATCAGGAACTTACGATGGACGAAATCTCTTATAAGTGCCTGTACAAGAATGAACCTATCGAACGTGAAGGACTTCTGTATACGGATGAAGAGCTTCGAAGATTCATTACGCTGCCACTTGGAGAACCGGATGCAATTCTTGGAATATGCGATACGAAGAATACCGGTACAGACTCCATGTTCTTACCGTGCCTGTTGAAGTATGGCAATGACTATTATCTTACGGCTTGTGTCTGTGATGATAATACAGATTACGGCGTTCAATACGAACGGACCTCAGATTTAATAGTAGACAACAAGATGCAACAGTGCCAATTCGAAAGCAATAACGGTGGTGATCGTGTTGCGTTGGAAGTAAGTAAACTTGTAGAAGCAAAAGGTGGTGTGTGCAATATCACATCGAAATATACGGAATCGAACAAGGAAACGAAGATCATAGTAAATGCTGATTGGGTTAAGAAACACGTCCTGTTTAAGGCAAGAACAGAGTATCAGCCAAAGAGTGATTACGGAAAGATGATGGGATTCTTGCTGAGCTATTCAGTTCGTGGAAAGAACCCACATGATGATGTACCGGATGGATTGGCCAGCTTTGCATTATTCGTACAGAATCTTATTGGTGCAACGGTAACAACATATAGCAGAGCAGCACTTGGAATTTAAGGAGGATGATTGAGATGAAGCTTACAAGAAAAGATATTGCAAACTATAAATTATTAAAGGTCCTCCTTGAAAGGGACCAGAGAAAACTTGACCGGTATATTGCAAAACAGCCATCTACATATTCCGGCAAGGTATATGGATCTAATCCAAATTTTCCATATGAGCCACGTGGGTTCACGGTCGGTGGTTGTACAGATGCTGAGATTCGTCAACGACAAGAATGGGACCAGAAATGCCGTGAGATGGAAGTTAAGATTCAAGATGATATCCGTAGACTGAATGAGTTGGAAATGGCTATCGATACGGTAATTGCAAATGCGAATGATGTTGAGGACAAGATGATTCTAGAATACACGAAAGACGGAATGTCTCAGCAAGAAATATCAATGAAGCTAAGAATAGACCAATCTTGGGTGTCGAGAAGATTAAAAAAATACGTTTTTGACTAAATTCGCATAAAAAGCATAAAATACAGTAGTAAAATTATAATCGAAGAAATTGTAATTCGTTCATTATTAAGAGAAAAAGAGCTTTACGTGGTACCGTCACGTGAGGTTCTTTTTTTATGCAGAGGTGGAACTAAGTGGAGTTATTTGGAAGAAAACAAATTTTTACAGACGAACTGAATATAGATGCGACAAATATACTTCCTGTACTTAGTGAAGCTTTTACAATCCATGAAATGAACAGGAGCGAAATTCAGTATCTTTTTGAATACGCAAGAGGTAAACAGCCAATTTTGAAAAGAGAAAAGGAAGTCCGGCCAGAAATCAATGAGCGAATCGTTGATAACATGGCATCCGAAATCCTCGAGTTCAAATTGGGATATGAATTCGGCTCGCCAATTACATATGTGCAACGTGCCAGAAAAGATATGAAGAGCGCCGGGTTTTTCAAAAGAGCTATCCAGAAGATATTCGGCAGTAAAGAATCACAGATTGAAGATATGCGTATTGCTGCTATTAATGAAATGCTGACAGAAGAGAGCAAATCATCAAAGGATTTACAGTTGGCAAAAGATGTCAAGACTTGTGGCGTTGGATATAGATTGATATTACCGAAACGGTTCAAAACCGGAAGTTCGGTATTTGATTTACTGGTTCTAAATCCAATGAATACATTCGTTGTATATAGCAATGATGCCTATAGGGAGCCGGTTCTTGGAGTAACCTATTTTCCGAGAAGTGATGGCTCTATTCTTTTTGGATGCTATACGAAAAATCAGTATTTTGAAATTGAAAGAGGTATTTCTTCCGGTTCGTATCATCAAGGTTTTAAAATATCGCCGAATGTTTTAGGACATGTACCGATTATAGAATATATCAATGATTTCGACCGGATGGGATGCTTTGAAAAGGCAATACCATTGATGGATGCATTGAATACTACAGATTCGGATAGAGTAAATGACATTGCACAACATGTTCAAAACTTGTTGTGGGGTGACAACATTGAAATTGACGATGAGCAGTACAAGCAGATGCGTCAGGACGGAATGATTGTTACTAAATCACCGACTGGAAGAACCGCAACATTGAAATATCTGGAATGTGCACTTGACCAGACCGGTAATCAGTTATTAGTTGATTACATCAAACAGCAAATTCTTGATATATGTAGCGTCCCAAGTCGCTCGGAATTATCCGGTGGCAGCACCGGAAGTGCTACGAATATGTCAACTGGTTGGATGGCAGCAGAAACAGATGCGAAAGCCAAGGAGCAGATCTGGACAGCATCTGAAAGAAGAGAAACGGCCGTCATTTTAAGCATTATCAAAAATAGTGATGAAGTTGATGATGATATTTCCAAACTCAGCTTAGCTGATTTAGATATTAAGTTCTCAAGGTCACGTACATACGACTTGGCTACGAAATGTAATTCGCTTGCAACATTAATTCATATTGGAATTGACCCGTTAAGGGCGATTGAGACGGTCGGATTATTTACGGATCCACAACAGGTAGCACTTGATTCTGCAGAAAGAATCGACAAAGTGTTATTCCCGAACGACACTTCGGCAGACAAAACGGATGAGCCAAACGATGATCCATACAAAAAGAGACAGCCAGATATAACAGATCAGCCGTCTCAAAAATCAGTTTCAGATTGATAAATTAGCATCTCACCTTATGGTGGGGTGCTTTTTATATACATAGCAGGGAAGCTATTCAAAAACGCAAGAGACAAGACAAGTCTTAAAAACGGAACATTAAGAAATTTAATCGAGAGGGAACTCGTATAAAACGCAGGAGGTAAAGAAAATGGCAGACTTAAAAGATTTGCTCGGTGACGCTTATAAAGAAGACATGACTTTTGATGATATCAATAGCGCTTTAGCTGAAAGAGACTTGGTAGATAAAAGTCAGTTTGATGGATTTGTCCCGAAAACACTTCTGGATAAAGCAAATTCCGAAGCAGCTGATTACAAAAAGAGATGGAAGGCAGCAAGTTCCGAACAGGAACGGAAATCTATCGAAGAGGCTGAGCAGAAAGCTCAGGCAGAAGAAGAATTAAAGACTCTTAGACGTGAAAACAAGGTTTCAAAGTATGAGAAACAGTATCTTGCTCAGAATTACGATGCGAAAGACGCATTCGACATTGCCGAGGCTCTTTACGATGGTGATATGGATACAGTATTCAAAATTCAGAAGAAGCATGATGATGAAGTGCGAAAAAATATTAAAGCAGAAATCATGAAAGATATGCCAGCACCTCCGTCAGGCAACCAGAAAACAGTAGATTACAGTAAACAAATTGCGGAAGCTCAGGGAAGAGGAGATATGGTCATGGTAGCATCTCTCATTCGTCAACAAGCTGAAGCTAACGCAAAATAAAGGAGAGATAAGAAATGGCAGACGTACTTGCAATGAGTGGGAACACTCCTAATTATAGTGGAATGCTCTTCAACAAGGGCAACACAAAAACACCTTTTTCAACAATGATTGGTGCACACAGAAAAACTACAAATCATACAGAATTTGTAACAGGACAGGAATACGAGACAGCAGAAGGATCTCAGCCAGAAATTTCTGAAGCTGAATCATTAACAGCACCGGATGCATCCGTTGTGAAGAGAGAACAGAAGACAAATGTTACTCAGATTTTCCAGGAAAGCGTTGGAATTTCTTATGGAAAGATGTCTAACATGGGAACTCTTTCAGGAATCAATGTTGCGGGGCAGCAGGCTAACCCAATTAGTGAAGAAGACTTCCAGGTTGCTGCTAAGATGGCTAAAATCGGACAGGACATTGAGTATACATTCCTTAACGGAGTGTATCAGAAGTCGACAGGCGATAATGTTCCGAATAAATCAAGAGGACTTCTTACTGCAATTGAATCAAACATTGTTGATGCAGATGGAAAGATGCTTTCGTTTATGCTGCTGTGCGAAGCTATGAAGTGCATTGATGATTCTAACGGAGATACAACAAACCTTGTAGTGGGGCTTGATTCTACCGGAAGATTACAGCTGAATGCAGATGCAGCAGCTAACGGATTAACAATCGTGAGTGCTGGAAGAGATATCAATGGTATTGCAGTAGATCAGGTACTTACACCGCTTGGAACTGTATATCTTAAGACTCTGAAATATCTTCCAACGGGAACAGTTGCATTGTTTGACCCATCTATCATGGCACCGGTTGAACAGATTGTACCGGGAAAAGGAAACTTCTTCCTTGAAGAACTTGCAAAAGTCGGCGCAGGAACAAAGAAACAGATCTTCGGACAGATTGGTCTTGATCACGGCCCTGAATGGTATTCAGCAAAGATTACTAATCTGAGCATGAGAACACCACACGATGAAGATATGGCAAGACGCTATGTACAGGTAAGCGCCAGTGCGCCGGCTGAGCTTGGAACGATCACAGTACAGTCAGCAGCCGGAACAGCTGTGGGAGCAACAAAACTGACTGTAACGCCTGCACTCACTTCTGGGAATTCTTATAAATATAAAGTTTCCGATGAAGAGACTACAGTTGAAGCTGGACAGAATGTTCGTGTTTGGAAGTCTTGGGACGGTAAGTCAGATATCGTAGCAGAGAGTGGAAAACATATCATCGTTGCTGAATGCGACAAGAATTATGAGGTCTTAAAGGCTGGAAGTGCAACGGTAACTGCAAAAGCCGAAGGTTAAGGAGTAAATGATCGATGGAAGAGCTTATAGATAGTATATTTTCCGATTTAAAAACTGAATTGAATTCAGAGCTGACAGGAGAAAACGATCAAGCTCTTCTGTTGGTTAAGGTGAGAAATGCTGTGGATGACGTTGAATGTGTAAGAAATTATCAAAATCATCACACAGATGAATTCAAAGAAAAGGATCTGAAAAAAATGAAACCAGTAATTAAGCGTCTCGCTTTATATGATTGGAATACCATTGGAGCGGAGGGACATTCGAGCTATTCCGATAATGGTACTTCAAGAACTTTCGTAAGCAGAGATGATATCTTGAGCCAGGTGATTCCTTTTGCAACAGTGTTATCGGCTCAGTAAGGCGGTGATCCAATTATCTCCCGGCAACAGGGTAAAGTTGTAAGAAGATTGTGCGTGACCATATTGTTGATCTCAACAAAATGGTCGCAGGGATGCGTGCGCAATAAAGGTGGAGGGATAGCGCATTGAGAAACTTAAAGAAAAATGAAACAAAATTATGGTATTCGAATTACGGAAAAGGGAATCCGATACTGGATGAAAACGGTGATGAGACGGGAGATTATGACAGTGGTTATGGTTCTCCTGTTTCTTTTTTCGCTACTTTATCGGCAAGCAAAGGGAATGCCTATGCCGATGTATTTGGAACGAATTTGGACTACACAAGAACGCTATCAACAGTTCAGAAACTTCCTATAACAGAAGAATCTCTTATTTGGAAGTCTGAGCCGGTTCTGAATGCAGATGGTACGGTTGACGAAGAATCAGCTGACTATACTGTGGCCGGTATAGCAGATGGATTAAACGAATTGGTAGTTGCCCTGAAAGCGAGGAAGAAAAATGCCTAGGTATAAAGTAGGATTATCCGCTAGAGAATTTCGTGAGTTGGCAGATCAGATACATGATTATCGAATGGATCTGCAAGAAAAATGTGAGGAATTCACACGGCGTCTTGCTGAGGAAGGTGTTGCGATTGCAAAAGCAAATATCTTAAGCGAAGAAGCAATCTATACCGGCGAACTGCTTAATAGCATGGATTTTGAACCGGGCGATATTGTATCTAACGGCGCATCGTATTACATTTATACGGCGTGCCCCTGGGCGAAATTCGTTGAATTTGGTACTGGTATTGTTGGATCCGAAAATTCTCATCCAGATACTTCGATTGTTGGATGGAAATATGATACCAACAAGCACGGTGAAAAAGGATGGCACTATTTCAAGGATGGCGCATGGCATTGGACACAAGGTATGCCGTCAAGACCATTCATGTACAATACTGCTTCTGAATTGCGAAGCATGAATACTATAGCCAATATAGCAAGGGAGGTGTTTGGAAGTGATTGACGTATCGAATAGAGTTCTGACCAACATCAAAACATATGTGGCAGAAACTTGTAAGAATGTATCCAATTATTCCAGCAAAAGTCCTCCGGCATTTCCGGCAGTATCAGTTGTTCAGATTGATAATCCGGATGCGTGTATGGACCTGGAGAATAACGAAAATGCCGTAACTTCTGTGATTGAAATTCAGTGTTATTCCAATAAGAGTAACACAGAGTCAAGAAATATCGTAAATCAGTGTTGTGATGCTATGAGAATGATGGGATATTGGCGTTCATACGGTCCGAAACCCGTCACTAATGCATCAGACACGAATATCTATCGCACCGTGGCAAGGTTTACAAGACTTGTCTCAACAGTAGACGAAATAGAGAAATTTGAAACTAAGGAAGCGTAAAGCTTCCTATTTAATATGTAATTTTTACCGGATACCAATTAGAGGTATTCGCTGACCGCATTAGTTAGCGGTAGAAAGGAAGATAAAAATGGCAGATACAGTAAAAGCATTAAGTACTATTAATACGGTACTCAAAGTTGGAGATACTGGCGCAGCAGTGGCAAAAGTTTGCAAAATCAAAAGTTATCCAGATCTTGGAGGAGATCCGGATAAAATCACAGTAACAGACCTTGAAGATACAGATGAAGCGTCTGTTCCTGGTGTTCGTAGTGCAGACGATATGCAGTTTACGGCAAACTACACAAAAGAAGCATACGAATCAGTTCTTAAAGTTGCTGGAAAGAAACAGGTGTTTGAGCTTGATTTTGGAGAAGATGGAGTAGATGGCAAGTTCTCTTGGACAGGAGTGCTGAACGTAAAAGTGAACGGCGGAGAAGTTAACGGGGCACGTGAAATGACGCTGTCCATTGTACGTGATTCCGCTATTCAGAATAAAGATGCTGCTACAGCGTTTCCCGCAGCATAGTCCTGAACTAAATACTCAAAATGAGAACGTACAGGACGTTAGCAAAGAAGAAAATGTAACTGATTAAGGTATTTGTAGAGTCGCTTCGGCGGCTCTTTTTTTGAAAACGGAGGACGTCAAAAATGGTAAAAGTAAAAATCAATAACAAAACATACAACGTAGGTGAACTTGAATTTAAGGATTATACACATATGGAAGAGCAGGGCTTTTCTATCGTAAATGCATTTTCAAAGAACCAGTTCATGCTGATCGCTATGGGATTTGTATGTGTAATTCTCGGATGTGATAGAGATTATGCAGAAACAGTTATTCAGCAACATGTCCTTGGCGGTGGAAACGTTCGAGATATCACAAGTGCATTTGCGGAGGCAGTAGCTGAATCAGATTTTTTCCGAAAGATGCTGGGGATGACAGAAACAGAACAGGAGCCGGAGGAGTTGGAAGAAGAGAAACCGAAGCCGACCAAAAAAGTTCAGGCAAAATAATTAAAGTAAAAAGTTACACGCAGTTCATTTATGATTACTGGTTGCCAATAGCAGCGCAGTGTGGAATTGGTTACAAAGAGTTTTTGGAAATGACACCAAAGGCTCTTTCTGTTTATAAAGAACAAAAAGATCAGGAGGATAAATCACGATTGGCGCTTGCAGATATGAGTGCGTGGATGAACGGAGTCTATGTTTTAAGAGCAATAGGCTGTGTAATGGACAAGAATGCAACTTATCCAAATAGTAACGTTTTCTTCAATGATGAGCCAGAACTTACGGAGGAAGAAAAAGAAGAAATTATAAAAGAAAATACCCAGATTGCAGCCAGCAATTTTGCAGCATGGGCCGAGGTGGCGAATAAATCGCAAAAGTAAAGTGAGGTGAAGAGTTATGCCAGATGAAATTGATAGACTTGAGATAGCCGTAGAAGCAGAAGCCAATAATGCCAATAGAGCATTGTCCGGCATGGAAAAACGATTAAATAAAGTAGCTAATGCACTTGAAAAAGTGATGATTATGGCTCAAGGTGGGGTGTCATTTGAGAATGTCGATGTTAGCAAGCTCTTTGCCGGTAATGCCATAAATAAGGCTGCAAAAAAGGCTGGAAAAGATTTATCAGATGGTCTGATCAAGGGATTTAATTTAAACAAGGCTGATGCCGATGTACAGAGACAGGTTAAATCTTTAGTTGGGAAGATTTCGGATGAATTAGCAAAATCATCTGGAAAGCCATATGCCGGAATTAATGCTGATATGGAACAGTTGGCGAAAACTGTTTCTAAGAACGGCTCTGTAGCAAGGAAAACGCTCGGTGAATATAAAGAACTCTATGAGACTGTAAAAAGTCTTGGGAAAATAAAAATTCATCCAGATACAGCAAAGTCTCTTGGGGATTCATATAAAGACCGAACGGGATTGCTTAGACAGAAACTGTCCACATCTTCTGATGGAACAGAACTCGATACTGTTTACGGAGAACTTAGAGATAAGTTTCCGAGCATCCTCAAAGATGTTAACAATGTAGAAGATGAATTTCTTCAATTGGATAGTGCGGTAAAACGATTTTATAGTTCTGTTAATGCGTTTGAAAAGCCGGAATGGCTTGAGGATGCAGCATATGAGAGCGTAATCGATGGATTTACTAATCTTATCGAGCGCATACAGTATACAAAAAAAGAAACGGAACAGCTCACAGAATCAATGCATGGCATTAAAGATACCGGTAAGAGCTTCTCGGAGTTATTTGGTGCCGGAATGGACACGTCTGGACTTGAAAAAGCAACTGCATTAATCAAAGATGCTACTCAGCCACGTACCAACGGTGCGTCGAATCAAAGAATGAGCAGAGCTGATTTAAAATATCCGGCAAAATCCTTAAAAGAGCTTCAAAATCAGTTTAAAGATTCTCGATTAGAAGTAGATTTTTCTTCAAAAGGAGGACCAGAACTCAGAAAAGAGATTGGTCAAAATGAACGTGCTTTTCAGAGAATGAAGCAAAGCATTGCTGACAAGATATCCCTTGCTGGAACGGATGAACTTAGTGGAAAAGACTGGTATAGATCTGTTATGCAGATGAATCAGTATAGAAATGCTGTCGTTGATGCTACAGAATCTCTCAAATTGTTAGAAGCAGAGAAGAAAAAGGCAAATGAACTTGCCATGAGTAAAATCAATATTACCCGTGATGGTGATGAAGAGCAACATGCGCCAGAAGTAATTAATGAAAAAGTTCCAACTGTTATTAAAGAATCGGCTATAAATGCAAAGAACTTAAGCGATAACTTGAAAAAGGTATCTGTTCCGAAAGAATCGTTAGACGATGCGAAACAACTTGGATATCGTCTTGCTGATGCATCAGACAAAATGGACAAGGTATCAAAGCAGTCGGCTTTTCGTAAATTTCCACAAATGATGATGGATTCATTTAAGTTGAATGAAGACGGACAACTCCCGGCATTGAAAAAGTTTTCTGATACTTTCAGAAAATCAATTGGCAGTATGCCTATGAAAGTAATGGACTTCATGAAGTTGGATGAAAGTGGGTCGTTAAAAGGCATTTCTTCTTTGAAAGAGAAAATCCGTGAATCCGGCAATGCGAAAATGAAAGCACCAGATACATCAGCCGTTGATGAAAAAATTAGTCAAATCAAAAGAAATATTTCAGAAATGAAAAATGCCCTTCAAGGGGAAATCAATATTGGAGATTTTGACAGTGCAGAAGAAACATATCAAGATATCCTTAAACTTTCCAAAGCTTTAAAAGAATACGAAGGGATAAAAGAACAGGCTTTTGGAAACGCTGAAAAAGTTAACAGCTTTGGAAAAGCATTATCCGGCATAAAAAATACTGCTAAGGGAATTAATTCTGTAAAAAAATCTTTTAATGATGTATCAAAAGCTGTGCAAAATGCAAGAGGTATGGCGAGCAAAGCTATTCATCCATTCCGAACATTAAAAGAATTAATTGCGGGGACAAGCAACCAAGGCAATAAAGGAATGTCGTGGGGAAGGATGATAGGATCATCTATCATGTTTTCTTCAATATTCGGTGCCATCAGTCAAATAAAAGAAGCAATTAAAGCTGGTTCAGATAATCTCGTACAGTACAGCAGTTCATACAATAATAGCATTTCTTCAATGGTATCTTCCTTACTGTATTTGAAAAATGCTTGGGCGGCAGCATTTGCGCCAATAGTAAATGTCGTTGCGCCATATATATCGCAGTTCATTGACATGATAGCTGGTGCATTAAATGCAGTAGGACAGTTTATGGCTGCGCTTACTGGAAAAGGTTATACGGTGCAAGCAAAAAAGGCTTGGTATGATTACGGCAAGTCTATAACAGATACATCCAATAAAACAGCAGATGCGACTAAAAACACAGATAAGGCTAACAAGGCAGCAAAAGAATTCAGAAAAACCGTATTAAGTTTTGATGAACTCAACATGCTAAATGCTCCGGACACATCATCATCTGGCTCCGGAAGTAATCCGAATTCCGGAGCCGGTGCTGGTGGAAAGTATACTGGTCCATCTGCTTCGGAAATGTTTGAGACAATCGAAGTTCCAAATTCAATGAATAAGTTGGCTGAAATGTTCAAAGACGCTATTGCGAAATCTGATTTCACTGATATTGGTCGGATGATAAGTGATAAACTTAGCAATGCATTGGAGAGCATAGACTGGCAGAAAATATATCATTATGCTGATAATTTTGGAAAAGACCTGGCGACATTCCTCAATGGATTGATTACGCCACGTCTTTTTTATGATTTAGGCGCAACAATAGCCGGAGCAATTAATACGGCATTTCACGCTGCTAACTCGTTTGCTATAAATTTCGATTGGTCTAACCTAGGCACTTCTTTAGCGAAAAGTATTAAAGGATTTTTTGAAAACTGGGATGCCGGTCTTACCGGGGCAACTTTCGGGAATTTCTTTTCGGGAATTTTTGATTCAATGTCAAGTTTTCTTAATACACTTAGTGGAGACGATGCGTTCAAAACAATTGGCCAGAAGCTGGTTGATCTGTTATGTGGCGTAGATTGGGGGAAATGTGCTTGGAGTCTTGCGGGATTTTTCTCAGCTTTTTATAATGCTTTAATTGATTTCCCGGCTGATTTTGTTGAGGGAATTGGAGAATCACTCATTGAGCATATCACTGGCTCAAAATTTGATGAAGAAGCTCGTAAGAAGTTTGAAGAGAAGTTGGCACCAATTAAAAAAGCATATAAATTTATTCTCGAAGGAATAAATCCATTCACGCGAATTAAGAGAGATATTGAATTTGCAGTAAATGCATTCGCAGAATTACAGAAATTTCTTGATAAATTTAAAAAAGATATTCAAAAGAAACTTGAAGATCTTTTTAAACCTAGTTCGTTTGTAGAAATCGGTAAAAATATTTTAAAAGGCATTGCGCGAGGGTTCGCTGAAAGATTCGATCTATTCCCTGCACTTAATTTCTTTAATTGGGTGTATGACAGGATATGTGAATTATTCGGAATTCATAGTCCTGCCAAAAATATGGAGCCACTTGGTGAAAATATTTTTCTTGGAATTGTTAAGGGATTTGAAAATAAATTTGATTCTTTCACAGATGCTATTTCGCAGTGGTATGAAAAAAATGTTAAGCCTTGGTTTTCAACAAATAAATGGTCTGGGCTTTCCAAAAATGTAAAATCAAGCTTTTCTGATATTGATGATTGGTTTGGAAAGAAATTTCAAAAGGCGAGAAATTTAGTCAATGAAAAATTTCAGAATGTTGGAACCTGGTTCTTTGCAAGAAAAACAGATGTGCAAAAAGCACATCAAGATGTAGATTCATGGTTCAACACGAAATACCAAAATGCACGAACCTATGTGAATGGTGCATTTAGCAATATCGGTGATTGGTTTGCTGCACGAAAAAACGAAATTCAATCTGCGCATCAAAATATGGATTCGTGGTTTAGCACGAAATACCAGAGCGCACGAGCTTATGTAAATGGAGCGTTTAATAATGTAGGCACCTGGTTTGGCAGCAGACGAAATGATGTTCAAAATGCGCAAAACAGCATTAGCTCTTGGTTTAGCACGAAATACCAGAGCGCACGATCATCTGTAAATAGTGCGTTCAACAATGTCGGAAGCTGGTTTGGGAATAGAAGAAATGATATCCAGTCCAATATGAGTTCGATAGCTTCATGGTTTAGAAGCACATTCCAAAAAGCTTACAATGCAATTACCGGAATTTTCAACAATATTGGTTCATATTTTTGGCGTATTGGTGAGAATATTAAATCACCTATCAGAAACGCTTTAAATGGTGTTATCAGCGGTGTCAACTGGGTACTTGGAAAGCTTGGATCAAAAACAAGATTTTCAGCCGTGAGATTTGCAACTGGTACTGGTGCGAACGGAGTGCCTCAAGACACTCTTGGAGTGGTTAATGACCAAGCCGGTGGTACATATCGAGAGATGGTACAGTTCCCGAATGGTAAAACGATTATCCCAAAAGGGCGTAATGTAATGTTACCGATGCCAAAAGGAACGAAAGTTCTTCCAGCGAATAAGACAGCTGCACTGATGCAAGCTCAAAATATTCCACATTTCAAAAAAGGAATTGGAGATTTCTTTGGTGGCGCATGGGCGAAGTTTAAAAACTTTACAGGTGACGTTCTTGATTATGCAGAACATCCAAAAAAACTCATGCAGATAGCTATTGATAAGTTCACTGATTTAAGAGGTGCTGTTGAACCTGGATTGTCTATGGCAAAAGGAGCGGTAAATACCGTATTTGATTCTGCTGTCAATAAAATAAAAGGTCTCTTAAAGGATTCTGGCGGAAACGTAAAGTATAAGCCATCTGCCGGTGTAGAACAATGGAGAAGCCTTGCGAAGCGTGCACTGCAAATGACTAATCAGTATTCCGAAGCCAACTTGAACAGATTGCTGATGCAAATGAAATCTGAATCAGGTGGAAATCCAAATGCAATAAATAACTGGGACAGCAATGCTAAAAAGGGAATCCCATCTAAGGGACTTATGCAGGTGATTGACCCTACATTCCGTGCTTATGCATTAGCACCTCACAATAAAAATATCTATGATCCGCTGTCTAATATGTTGGCAGCTATTCGATATACCGTATCAAGATACGGAAGTCTTGCCAAAGGATGGAAAGGTCATGGATACGAACTTGGAGGATTCCCTAAGAACGGGGAGGTATATGTAGCGAATGAAAACGGATTTGGCTCTGAGATGATTGGAAAGATGGGTAACCGGAATGTGGTCGCAAACAATCAGCAGATTACAGATGGAATCAAAGAAGCTGTCATTGATGCGATGATGGAAGTCTATATTGCAACTCAAAATAACGGAGCAGACAGTAATGGTACAATTCCATACATCATTAACGCAGTTCTCAAGACGGAAGATAATGAAGTCTTGGCCAGAGCTGTTGAAAAAGGACAGGCAAGCAGAAGCAGTCGGTTTAATCCGAGTCCTGCTTATTAGGAGAGGATAAAATGCCAAACAATCATAATATGCTTAGAGTAGACGGGGTCTGGATAAAGTCCCCGTCTACTTTTACGTGGGGAAAACAGGATATATCTGCTTCCGATGCCGGGCGTACAGATGATACCGTTATGCACAAAAACAAGGTCGGCGAAAAAAGAACTCTTGACCTTGCTTGGAACGGTACAACGCCAGCAGAAACAAGTGCGATTTTAAAAGCGTTTGCTCCCGAATATGTCAATGTAACATATTGGGATGCAGAAGACGGAAAATGGGAAACAAGGGTTTTCTATACCGGCGATAAAAAAGCACCAGTAAAAATATGGACAGTAAATCAGAAAAGATACGAAAGTGTCTCTTTCAACATAATAGAGAGGTAATTTCTGTGAGAAACATTACATCGGCGTTTAAGGAACAATTGAATAATGATAATAGAAAATACCTTGAATGGATTGATATCACACTGAAAGATGGAACCGTACTTAACTTAAGAGAAAGTGACGTATGGGGATATGGTTTGAAAGTGGAAGACGCTGTATCAGATTCTTCGGAGTTCAAAATTGGATCTGCCATCGTCAACAAAGCAACAGTCACTTTGAACAATATCTACGATGATTTTTCGAATTATGATTTCGAGGGCGCAACAGTTGTTTGCTATGTCGGATTAAGAATATCACCATCAGGTCTGGAATTTCCGAAAGACGTTCCGTGGCTTGATGTTAACGGGAATACTATATTGGATATTGATGGCAATGAAATATATATCAAATATGATGATGCAGAAATCGAAAGAATTCGTCTCTGTACTATGACAGTCGTTGATGCACCATACCAGAATAGTTCAATTCTTACATTGACTTGCCAAGATAACATGATGAAGTTTGATAAGGATTATTCTGAAAGTAAGCTGCAATATCCGGCCACAAGAAGTGAAATCATAAGAGATGCTTGCAAGGTATGTGGTGTTAGCCTACAGACTGTGACGTTTGCAAATGATGATTATGTTATTCAAGAGAGACCGTCCGATGAACAGCTTACATTCCGTCAAGTGATATCGTGGGCTGCTCAAATAGGCGGTCAGTGGTGTAGATGTGATTCTTACGGAAGATTATGCATTGCCTGGTACGATTTAGGGTCCTACGAAGCAGACACATTGCCGAACGGAAAGTATATCACAATCAAATCATATGACAGTCTTTCCGTTAATAACGAAGATGTCGTCATTACAGGTGTTAAGGTCACGGAATACTTGGAAGATGCGTCAGCCGACAAGCAGGCTACATCTTATCAATACGGAACAGATGGCTACGTTATCGAAATAAAAGACAATAAATTGATCGTAGAGGGAACTGGAGAAGCAATCGCTACCATGATTGGAAAACGAATTGTTGGAATGAAGTTTAGACCATTCTCTACATCGATGATGAATAATCCGGCCATTGAAGCCGGAGATATCTGTGTAATTTCCGACAGGAAAGGGAATACATACCGAAGCCTTATCACATCTTCCACGTTTCAAGTTGGGAACAAACAGAATGTGGAATGTGGTGCTAAGAGCGCTGCAAGGAATAGTTCGAAGCAATATAGTCTATCCTCTCAAACTATTGCGGAATACAGAAAATTATTACAAAGAGAGCGAAGCAGAAGAGAGGAAGCTGTTAAAAATCTTGCAGATAGAATCAGTAATTCTGCCGGATTATACACTACAGTAGAACAGAATCCCAGCGGTGGCTATATATACTATCTCCATAACAAAACTTCTCTTAAAGAATCTGATATTGTTTGGAAGATGACAGCAGAAGCGTGGGGAGTTTCAACAGACGGCGGACAGACTTGGAATGGCGGTATGACTGTTGATGGAGATACCGTTGTTCGGATTCTTGATGCTGTTGGAGTTAGGGCAAATTGGATTCAGACTGGTGAATTCAAAGTTGAAGATGAAGATGGGAACGAAGTCTTCTATGTGAACTGTGATACAGGGGTTGTGCGAATTAAAGCACAATCCTTTTCTTTGACGGGAACAACGATTGAAGAGATTGCAAACAGGCAAATTAATAACTTTGTAGATAGTGTATACAATGCAGATATATCAGAGATAAACGGAAAGATTGATTCGAAAAACGCAAATTATTACCAGAATACAGATCCGGCCTTGGCTTGGACTGGTACATCAGAAGAAGCTTGGAGAGATGTGGATGGTAATGCAATTTTAGATGCAGAAGGCAACGAAATACTTATTACATGTGAGACTGAAAAAGGTTTGCATGAAGGCGATAAATGGAAAAACACTTCAAATAATGAAGAGTATATCTATAAAAGTGGAAACTGGATAAAAATATGCTTGCCGGACTCTATCATGAAGCAATTAGATGGAAAGATTGATTCATATTTCTATGATTACGAACCCACAACATCCAATTATCCCGCAAGCGAATGGAAAACAGATGAAGAAAAAGAATCCCACAACGGAGATCTATTCTTTTGGAAACAAAAGGGAGGAGGCTTATGTTACAGATACGTTCAAATAAACGGGGAATGGACATGGTATAACGTTAAAGACCCTAGTGTTCAGAAAGCATTAGAAGATGCCAGCAAAGCGCAGGATACAGCAGATGGTAAGCGCCGGAATTTCATTACAACCCCTGTTCCACCGTATGATGTTGGAGATTTGTGGTCGCAAGGCAGTGATGGTGATTTAATGCGTTGTCAGACTGCACGTGCAAGCGGTAATTACAATTCTTCCGATTGGATTAAAGCTGTCAAGTATACAGATGATACGGCTGTTGATAATTTGAATAAGCTATTAACGCAAGAAGAAATTTTCAACAGGTTGACCAACAATGGTGAAGTTCAAGGAATTTATTCACAAGATGGACAACTCTATATTAACTTTTCTTATGGAAAAGGCGGAACGCTGAAACTCGGCGGGGTAAACAATGAAAATGGCACACTGGAAATGCTTGATGCCTCTGGAAATACAGTTGGAATTTGGAATAATGAGGGGCTTAATTTAAAGAAAGGGTCTATTTATGGTAGCACAATATACTTAGACGAAAACAATTTACAATCTTTGATAATTGGTCGGAACAAAGACTTGGAAACAGTATATGAAGTCAGTTGTTTTGGAATGACTATTGATACAACAAATATGAATATGCTATACAATGTCAATAAAATGTTTATGGAAATTGATGGAGGGTTATTCAATGGTATACGTATCAGAACGGCTAAAACCGGAAAAGGCTACGGAGCTGCGTTGTCCCCAGGAAATTTTGCTGTATCAAAGGTTGATGATTTGACTGGTTGGTCTTCGGCTATGGCTTCAATAAGAGAGCATACATTTAGTGTATATGAAGACGTGAACGGGAATATGGCAATAACTACTAATGGAAGTAATTATATGAAGGAAAGCACTACCATTTCACCAATTGCAATACGAACTACAGGGACAAAAAACCGTATTGTAGATACAGAAAATTATGCGCAACGTCTGCAATATTGCTACGAGATGCCGTCACCGCTATTTGGCGATGTCGGAGAAGCATGTACAGATGATTCCGGCAGTTGCTATGTAATGCTAGAAGATGTGTTCCGCGAAACAATAGCAGATGATTCTACATATCATGTATTTATCACAAAAGAGGGTCAAGGGGACTTATGGGTAGCAGAAAAAACGCCATCCTATTTTATTGTACAAGGGACGAAAAATCTTGCTTTTTCTTGGGAGGTAAAAGCAAAACAAAAAGGTTATGAGATGGAAAGACTTGAAATATGTGATCCAACAGCTACAAAAGAAGAAGCCATTGATTATGAAGAAGAGGGATTTAAAGTTTATACAGATTATGTGGAACAGATAGAAGTCACCAATAACATAGGAGAGGAGAACTGATTATGAAATTGCTTACAAGCTTTACAAAACTGATAACTGGCGAGGGTGTACGTATATCGTATACGTATTCTGAGGTTGATGGAGATGGAAAATTAACGAGTCAAAATAATCGTGGAAATTTTGTAGCAATTGATAAGGAATTAAAAAAACACATTGATGCAATAGATGGATTCATCGAAGAAAATTATCTGACAGAAGCGGAGGAAAAATAATATGGCAAAAATTACAGCTGTAGCTGAAAATGTGAAAGTTGAGGATGCGACAGTCGAAGAGACTGTTACTCCTGTCGAAGATGTGGTGGTAGAGCCGGAAGAAACAATTGATTCTGATTTCAGTGTGGATAATACAGAAGAGAGTTATGACGAAGACGTGATGCCCCTCCCGTCCGGCGAGGAAGATGCGACACCAGTATATAACGGAGATGTCGCACAACAGAGTAGCGAAACAATTGGAAAAAAATGGAACGAATATACAACGGGTACAGATCTTGACGATACAGACGAACTCATGGTACTGGATACGTCTGCAAAAGCCAACAAAAGGACACTACTTTCGAAGCTGGCAGATTATGTATTAGGTAAACTTGCAGACAAAGTGTTTGAAAAACTGGAGACACAAAACAAGACTATTCTCGGTGCGCTTAATGAGTTAAATAGCAAGCAGTCAAAGACCATCTCGGTATCAAATGTGACCGACATACAAACATTAGTAAACAGTGCTGTGGGAGGCACGAACATTCTGTTTCACTTAGCTGGTTCTGGGTATACCGGGAATGATCTGCCTAAAGATACAAAATATGGATATGGATCCGGAATTATTTTTTACCGAAATGCTGGATCGTGTAAAATAGTATTAATTCCGGAAGAAGCAAAGCCAGTCTGGAAAATGTCTAATTGGACAAAATGGAAAGATTTCGCAAATAATATTGTGGATTAATTGGTAGACGATTCTTGGTCTTCCTATTTA
>ENA-OPVY01000407-OPVY01000407.1-human-gut-metagenome-genome-assembly--contig:-NODE-407-length-36425-cov-14.595876_pt1 | contig 36425 bp, 31 predicted proteins | sample MGYA00241503_ERZ501998 | MGnify/ENA primary metagenome ERZ501998 (study PRJEB25962, sample SAMEA2042107) | human gut metagenome | biome: human gut; feature: human-associated habitat; material: faeces... | reverse complement strand
ACTCGCTACCTCCACCTTGGCAAGGTGGCGCTCTACCAGATGAGCTACGGCCGCACATTCCATGTGTTTGTGCCGGACTGTTTACCGGCGACGCTGATTATTATACCGTACCGCCCGGCAATTGTCAACCACAAATTTGCATTTTCTGCAAAAATGAAAAGTAAAGCATTAAATGCAACAAATTTTCGGCTCTGTTTTTGTGGATTTTAGCGTAAAGCAAACAAGCCGCCAAGCGCACCCCGCTTGCGGTTATCCCTTATTGTTCATTTTTACCAGTGATTTTCTGCTTTCTATGTGCTTTATGCTGTCAAACCAAGCTCCCGCAGGCATTCGCGGAACATTGTGCCGGCGCTCTTATAGCCGAAAATTTTTCTAGGATAGCTGTTAATCCAGTTCTCCGTGGCTGCGATTTCTTCCGCTGTGACCTTTGAGAAGTCCGTGCCTTTCGGATGCCGGCGGCGGATCATGCCGTTCACATTCTCATTGCTCCCACGTTCCCAGGAAGAATACGGGTGGCAGTAATATACCTTCGTCCGCTTATCCCCGGTGATGCAGGACTGTTCCAGTTGATCGGCCAATGCAAACTCACTGCCGTTGTCCACCGTGATGCTCTTATAAATGATGCCAAACTTCTCTGCGCCCAACTTCCGTTCCAGCGCATTGATTGCCTGCACGGTCGTCTCTGCACGGCGATCCGGCACCATTATAATATTTTCGTTCCGGGTCTTGCGCTCAGTCAGCACCAGCAGCGCAACCGTGCTTTTCTTCTTGCCGGAATACACCGTGTCCATTTCCCAGTGTCCAAATTCTTCACGGTCTTTTACTTCCGCCGGGCGTTTTTCGATACTCTCACCAGCCGGCGCACGGGCAGGATTCTTTGTTTTGATCTTTTTATAGTCGCCCTTATGTACGCCATGTCTGGGCAGAGCCTTTTGTGTCAGATTCAGGAACACACCCTTTTTGATGTAGCTGTATATGGTAGGCACCGATATATGCGTTTTGAATGTCCGTCCTTCTTCCATGGCATCCTCTATGCGTCCGCATATCAAACCCGCCCGGCAAGAGAGTACCGGACGGGGCGGCCGCGGCAACGGCCTACCGCTTTTGTTCCTGGACGGATTGAACAGGGCATTTCTACGCTCATGCTGCGGCGCACCCGTTCCCGTCGATTCCATGCGGGTGCGGCTTTTGCGGAAATGGCAGCCCGGTTTTGCACCGGGCTTTAACGGAAAGGAGGACGCTGCTGTACAGCACCATTCCGCTATGCCGGTCGGCTGATTTCCTGACCGTACCGGCTTCCATGGAAAACTCAACTCGGCGCATACAGGGTCCGGCCCTGCTTGCAGCGCTCAATGCCTAGAAAAAGCGCCATGCGCCATATAAAAGCAGCCCCGCTTCTTGCCGAACAGGTTGCGGTGCAGGGCTGCTTATTTCACGTTTGAGAAGAACTATGCTTTGTATCAGCGGCATTGTTTTTCTCGTAGTGCTCGCACTCCACGTTGTAACCACTGCAAGGCGCGCACCGGGCAGCGGTTATCTTGAATGTGTGCTTGCACTGTTCTTCAGTACCCTTTTGTTTTCCCTTGTGCGGGGATGCTCTGGTATGTGTACTTCTTGCCAAGCTCTTGATCTTCCTTGCTTTATATAAATAGGTGTTTCGGCCCAAAGGCATTGGGTTGCGACGCTTGTCCTGCACCGCTTCCCAGCGCTCCGGTGGATTGAAGTTTTTCCGCAATTTCATCCAGATTTTGAAACTGCTGAAGTCGCTTTCCCATGTTCCGAATGTTTCATCCATCCACTTGAACATTTCTTTTACGGCTTCTGGCAATTCAAATTTTCCATCACATAGGGGTCCCGGCACTTCCTCAACATCCGGCATGGTTGTCGGCAGTTCTATTCGCTCACCATTCGGAAGATCATAGTAGGCGGTGCCTCTGCTCACTCTTCTACCTCCATGATGTGCGTTGCGATCATGTCAGCCATGTGCAGGCACAGGGCTTCCGGGCACCGGTCATACACTTTGCTAAGAGTGTTCCAGTCCCGCTCACCGGTATAGGCACCCATGTGCCACCGGATAGCGAGAATTTCTTTGTCCGTCAGGTGAATCCATTGCTGGATGCGGATGACGGATTCTTCGCCGTTGCCCAGCAGTTCGGTATCTTCATACCGATAGCTGCCATCCGGCTTCTTGATGTACTTTCCGGCCTTGCAAACGTCATGGAGCAGAGCAGCGGTCAGGACCGCGTTCGTGTCACACTTTGCAAACTGCGGCATTTTCTCGCACAGTTCCAGTGCAGTTCTTGCCACGTTGAGCGAGTGCAGCAGCAGGCCGCCAGGAACATTCAGGTGATGCTTCGCGCTGGCCGGGGAATTGTAAAAGTCCAGTTCTTCCAGCACCCGCATCAGTGCCATACCGCCGCGCCTACCCTCAATAGCCCGTACCAAAAGGCTGTTGAACTGGTCTTTCAGCGAGATTCTTGTTGCTTCATCCATAGGTCGTTCCCACCTTTCAATCCAAGTCCCGGACTTCATTGTTCCAGTCATAAGCCTTGTTGACCAAAGTGTCCAGCAACACCGGCACTGCCCATGCAACGGCAATGAGATCTGGGTTGTAATTGATTTTGAACAGCCAGCAGACACCCCAGATCAGGGTTGAAAAAATGCCATACAGCACGCCGAACACCAGCAGGCTTTCTCCCAGGTGCAGCGCATCGCGGCGGAAGCGCCGCCAGTTGAATGTCTTGTTGAAGTTGTTGATTGTTCTGTGAAGTTTTTCAAGAATCATTTTTTCTTTCCCTCCATGTGAAACAGACTTGTTTGACTTGTGTGCTCAGAAAATCGTTCTTCTTCCAACTGGAAATAGAACGGATCAATTTCAAATCCGATAAAGCCAAGCCCTGCCTCATATGCTGCTATGCGGCTGCTTCCGCTTCCGAGGTGGGTGTCAAGGATCTTCTGCCCTGGCTCTGCATAGTTTTTGAAAATCCAGTCATAAAGAGCAACCGGCTTCTGCGTTGGGTGGATTCGTTTTTCGTTCAAGCTCTTGTTTCCCTGCATGGTGTCGCCTTCTGTGATGCTTTTTCCCTGCATCATGCCGGACCACATATACCGGAACATTCTCACTGAGGAAAACAAATTTGTCGCCGCAATCTCGCAATCTGAAAAGCTAGAATTTCCATTGCACTTGTCCCACACGATCCGCCCGGTAGGAAACTGGTAGTCAAAATAGTTGCAGCCCCATACAATATAGTGGCGGCACACTCGAAACAGCTCCTTGAAATACTCCGGCTCTGGTTTACTCCAAGCAGGAGAAACGGGGTAGTCACGATGTACGCCTATTTTGCTGACTTTTGATCCGTAAAATCCTCTGCGTTCCGGGCCAGAGAAATACGGTGGATCCACAACCGCCAAATCAAAATAATTATCCGGGAACAGTTCCATTGCCGGCAGGCAGTCCATGTTATAGCAATGGTTCAGCTTAAACACTTCTCCCATGCCTTACTCCGCCGGGCAATCCGCCCGATACCTGAACCGCTGCTTTGCGTTGTATAATCGCTGCTGCCCAAGCTCTGCACTATATCCTGCGCGACCATTGGCATCCATCTTTCCAGTGTCACCGCGCTTCAGTTCCTTATAGATGGTGGAATAGTTGAAACTCATCGCCCTGGCGATTCCGGCAACACTCTGTCCGGCATTGTACCGGGCTTCCAGCACCTTGCGGTCATCCTGCGTCATGTGTTTTGCCATTCCTGTTCCCTCGCTTTCCTGAAAAATGCACAAAAAAATAACGCAAGAGAATCCGCTAAGATTTCTCTTGCGTTTTCTCTTGCGTTTATTTTACAAATTCAGCCATTTTCTGCAAAAAAGTTGGAAACCCGCCTGTCTGTATTCAAAAAGCTTCACTTTTGCGGGCTTCACCTGTGTCATTATTCAAGTCTGTCATAACATACACGAAGAAAATTGATTTGCTTTCCCTTTTGTAAACCGTTATAATGGAACGTGTCATTTTGTCGCCTGTAAAAGCTGCGTCTGTTATGCCGCCGAGGGCATACAGGCGCGTTTTCGTGCGCAGAAATAGGAAAAGCCAGCATAAAGGAGCAAACACAATGTATAAGATCACTGAAAAAGTCGCGCTGAATCCCACCGTGACGAAGATGGTCATTGAAGCCCCGCTGATCGCCAAAAAGGCAAAGCCGGGCCAGTTTATCATTGTGCGCCCGTTTGAGGACAGCGAGCGCATCCCCCTGACCGTGGCCGGTTACGACCGCGAAAAGGGCACTGTGGATATCATTTTCCAGATCGTGGGCGGTACCACGATGGAGCTGAACAGCCTGCAGGTGGGCCAGAGTGTCCACGACTTTGTAGGCCCGCTGGGCCGCGCCACCGAGGTGGAAGGCCTGAAGAAGGTATGTGTCGTGGGCGGCGGCGTAGGCTGCGCCATCGCTCTGCCCATTGCCCGTGAGCTGCACGAGCAGGGCTGTGTGGTGCACAGCGTGGTGGGCTTCCGCAATAAGGACCTGCTGATCCTTGAGGATGAGTTCAAAGCCTGCAGCGATGAGCTGCGCATTATGACCGACGACGGCAGCTATGGCACCAAGGGTGTTGTTACCGCTGCACTGGACGAGCTGGTGGCCGCCGGCAACCAGTACGATCTGGTCATCACCATCGGCCCGCTGATCATGATGAAGTTCGTGGTCAAGACCTGCCAGAAGCATGGCCTGAAGAGCATCGTTTCCATGAATCCCATCATGATCGACGGCACCGGCATGTGCGGCGGCTGCCGCCTGACCGTGGGCGGCGAGACCAAGTTCGCCTGCGTGGACGGCCCCGACTTTGACGGCGATCTGGTGGATTTTGATGAGGCAATGGCCCGCGGCACCATGTACCGCCCGTTTGAGGCACACGCCCGTGAAGCGGCATGCAATCTGCTCAATCAGGAGGTAAAATAAGATGGCTTTCAATATGGACCCGAAGAAGTGCCCCATGCCCACGCAGGACCCCAATGTGCGCAACAAGAACTTTAAGGAAGTTGCACTTGGCTACACCGAAGAAATGGCCGTGAACGAAGCAAAGCGCTGCGTGCACTGCAAGAACAAACCCTGCCAGACCGGCTGCCCTGTGGGCATCGATATCCCCGAGTTCATCGGCCATGTGGCCGAGGGCGACTTTGAAGCCGCTTATCAGGTGATCAACCGTTCCTCTTCCCTGCCCGCTGTCTGCGGCCGTGTCTGCCCGCAGGAGAGCCAGTGCGAGGGCAAGTGCACCCGCGGCATCAAGAACGAGCCGGTGGGCATCGGCCGCCTGGAGCGCTTTGTTGCCGACTGGCACCGTGAGAATGTGCACACCGCCCCCATCGTGCCCGAATGGAACGGCCACAAGGTGGCCATCATCGGCGCAGGCCCTGCCGGCCTGACCGCCGCAGGCGATCTGGCAAAGCTTGGCTACAAGGTCACCGTTTACGAGGCCCTGCATGTGGCCGGCGGCGTGCTGATGTACGGCATCCCTGAGTTCCGTCTGCCCAAGGCCATCGTGCAGCAGGAGATCGACGGCCTGAAGAAGATGGGTGTTGATTTTGAGTGCAATATGGTCATTGGCAAGGTGCTCACCATCGACGAGCTGATGGACGAGTACGGCTACGAGGCCGTGTTCGTAGGCTCCGGTGCCGGTCTGCCCCGCTTCATGGGCATCCCCGGCGAGAGTCTGAAGGGCGTGTACTCCGCCAACGAGTTCCTGACCCGCTCCAACCTGATGAAGGCTTATCTGCCCACCAGCAAGACCCCCATCCGCACCGGCAAAAAGGTCGCCGTTGTGGGCGGCGGCAACGTGGCTATGGACGCTGCCCGCAGCGCCCTGCGTCTGGGTGCCGAGACCGTGTACATCGTCTACCGCCGCGGCATGGCTGAGCTGCCCGCCCGTAAGGAAGAGGTGGAGCACGCCGAGGAAGAGGGCATCATCTTCAAGACCCTGTGCAACCCTGTGGAGATCCACCCCAACGACGAGGGCTTTGTCAAGTCCATCACCTGCATTGAGATGGAGCTGGGCGAGCCGGATGCTTCCGGCCGCCGCCGCCCCATCGAAAAGAAGGGCAGCGAGTTCGAGCTGGATGTGGACACGGTCATCATGAGTCTGGGCACCAGCCCCAACCCGCTGATCCGCTCCACCACCCCGGGTCTGGAAACCAACAAGCACGGCTGCATCGTTACCGACGGCGACGACGGCAAAACCAGCCGCGATGGTGTGTACGCCGGCGGCGATGCCGTGACCGGCGCAGCCACCGTCATCAAGGCCATGGGCGCAGGCAAGGCTGCTGCAAAGGCTATTGACGAGTACATCCAGAGCAAGTAATCCCCTGTGAAGGTGGGCACCGCCCACTGAATACCGGATATGAAAAATCCCCTGTGCCAGTGCACAGGGGATTTTTTGCATCTTATTCTGCGGTCTCCGTTGTGAGCGCCGGGTAGCCCGTCCGCACGCACCGCACAGCGCACCGGGCGCTGCCGCCGGTGGTGCAGGTAAAGAGGGTCAGATCCCATTCATCGGACTCCTCCGTCTTTTCGGTCATTTCCTCAATTTGCGTGGGCTGCAGGTTTTCCACATAGGAGACCTCGTAGGTCCAGCGCATACCGTCCATATCCGTAAAATAGACCTGCGCGCCCTCGGTCAGCCACTTGATGGGGCTGAAATGCTTTGCATAGTTGTGGGCGCAGACCACCATGTTATCCGCATAGGTGGAACCGGAGTAACGGCCCGGTGCGATTTTCAGGCCCGCATAGCTCCACTGGCTCATCACCGGCAGTTCCAGCCCGATGGACGGAATGGACAGATAGCCGATGTAATCCCAGCCGTTCAGTTCGGTCACGGTCATTTCCTGCGTGGGGTCCAGCTCCGGCTGCAGCGCCACGGTATCCGATTTTGCCTTTTCCTCAATGGAAGCGTTCAGGGTCTGCTCCAGCTCGCCCAGCACCTCCTGCGAGGCCTTGTCTGCACGGGATGCATCCCACTTGTTATAGGCCAGCAGGGCTGCTGCCGCAAGGATCAGCAGCGCGCCCAGCACCATACACACTCTTCCGATTTTCTGTCGCATAGCAATGTTTCCTTTTTGTTCCGCGGTAGGTTTCATCCCTTTCAGTATATGCGCAATTGGTATGTTTGTCCAGTAAAAACTTACCGCACTGCCCGGTCCGGCACAAGGCGGCACACAAACCGCACCATCAGCGGGGTCAGCGGCAGCCACACCAGCGTGCACACCACATTGAACAAGGTGTGCGCATTAGCGATCTGCCGGGCGATCACGGCAAGCTCCGGCCCTTTGGGCGAAAGTGCAGCCGTCAGCCGCACATACAACGGCAGACCGGCGCAGAACACCGCCGCGCCGGTCAGATTGAACACTGCATGGGCCGCAGCCACCCGCTTTGCGTCCCGGCTTGCGCTCAAGGATGCCAGCACTGCCGTGATGGTGGTGCCGATGTTATCGCCCAGCAGTACCGGCAGCGCACCCGCAAGACCCAACAGACTGCTGCCGTCCAGCCCGGGGCGGGCTGCAAAGTTCTGCAGCAGGGCAATGGTAGCCGAGCTGCTCTGCACTGTCAGGGTCATGCCAAGCCCCGCCAGCAGTCCCAGCCATGGGTGCTGCCGCACCCGACCCAGCCAGTGCACAAACACCGGGCTTTGCGCCAGCGGTTCCATGGCAGTGCCCATATCGGCAATGCCCTCGAACAGCAGGCCAAAGGCGAACACCGCCCGGCCAATGGCCCGGGCCTTCTGCCCTGCACAGGCAAAGCAGAGCAGCAGCCCGGCCAGCAGCACAAGGCCGCGCACATCTTCCAGCCGGAAGGCCAGCAGCTGTGCGGTAATGGTCGTTCCGATGTTGCAGCCAAAGATCACCGGGACCGCCTGCCGCAGGGTCAGCAGGCCCGCACTTACAAAGCCCAGCACCATCACCGTGACTGCCGAGCTGCTTTGCAGCACCGCCGTGACCACAGCCCCCGCCAGCACGCACCGCACCGGGCTGCCGGTCACAGCGGCCAGCAGGCTTTTCAGGCGGCTGCCTGCCGCTGTTTCCAGACTGTGGCCGAGCGCATCCATGCCGTATAAAAACAGTGCCAAGCCGCCAAAAAGTGTAAAAATTCTTGTCAGGTTCTGTTCCACTGCCGCCGCCCCTCCCGCAGAAACGTTTCTTATTCTATTTATGCAGCTGCCGGGCGGTTCAGGCTTTCTGCCGCCCTCCCCTTTTTGTGAACTTTTTTAAAATTATCCTAAACTGCCCTTGCATTCTGGGTGCGGGAGGAATATTATTGTCAGGCGTTAATAGTTAACAGCTGTTAAGCATTTTGCAATGAGGAGGGATAGAATGTTGAACGAGACCGAAGCCGCCGCGAGCTTTCACGGTCTGTGCCATTTTTTGGGACGGCTGAGCAAGGCATCCCGGGCCGGCATGAAGGCGGCTCTGCGGGGCTGTCCCAAGTGCCACTTTCCCATGCTGGAGGGTCTGGCTCACACGATCAGTACCCGCGGGCAGAACGGAGCGGTGTATGTTTCCGATTTTGCCCGGGAGGCACACCAGCCGCTGCCGGCCATCAGCCGCAGCCTGCGCCAGCTGGAACAGGACGGCCTTGTTCTGCGCGAAGCGGACCCGGCTGACCGGCGCAAAACGCTGGTGCGCATCACGCCGGAAGGCTACGCCGCCTGTGCCCGGTGTGAAGATGCCCTCAGCGATTATTTTGCCTGCGTGATGGCCCGGCTGACACCGGAGCAGGTGCAGCAGATGAACGTTTTGCGCGGCGCACTGATGGATGCCATTCTTGCGGAAAACGCTTCCCGTGAAGCAAAAAACAACGAAGGGAGAACCGAACTATGACGAAAATTTTCAAGCAGCTGGCCCGGCACTGGGCCGTCTGTCTTGTGGTGTTCGCGCTGCTGTTCGTGCAGGCGTACTGCGATCTTTCGCTGCCGGACTACACCAGCAGGATCGTGGACACCGGCATCCAGCAGGGCGGCATTGAAAGCCCTCTGCCGGAAACGATACGCCAGAGCACGCTGGACGCCCTCACGCTTTTGATGAGCGAAGAGGACGCCGATGCGCTCCAGAACGCCTACGGGTATTATCTTCAGGACGACGGCGTGCTGAAGCTGCGCACCGACCTGACCGATGACGAGCGCAACGCGCTGGAGGATGCCGTCACCACGCCGGACATCGTGCTGTATATGGCCGCCGCGCAGGCAGCGAACGCCCCCGCCGGGCAGGACACCATGGGCATGACCGGCCTTGCTGACATGCAGGCGGCATCCTCTGAGAGCACCACCACGGATAGCGAGACCGTCACCCCCACTGCCGAAGATCTGGACACCGTATGCGCCCAGTTTGCCGCTATGAGCCAGATGCCCGGCTTCACCCGCGAAGCTGTCCAGCAGCAGCTGACCGGTGCTTTTGCCAGTCTGGATGATACCCTGATGGAGAATCTCAAAAGCCAGTCCATGCTGCTGGTGCAGCTGGAATACGAGGCACAGGGCATTGCCCACGGTGTGCAGATGCGCTACCTTTACCGCGTAGGCGGCCAGATGCTGGGCCTGACTTTGCTGATGGTGGCTGTGTCCATTGCGGTGGGCTTCCTCGCCTCTCGTGTGTCCGCCGCCATTGGCCGCGACCTGCGCCGTGAGACCTTTGCCAGCGTCATCGGGTTTTCCAATGCAGAGATCGAGAATTTTTCCACCGCATCTCTCATCACCCGCACCACCAACGACATCCAGCAGGTGCAGTTCGTCTGCGTCATGCTGCTGCGCATGGTGGCCTATGCGCCCATTCTGGGCATTGGCGGCGTGCTGCATGTGCTGAACAGCAGCACCGGCCTTTCCTGGATCATCGTGCTGGATGTGGCCGTTCTGCTGCTGCTCATCCTCTTCCTGATGAGTGTGGCCATGCCCAAGTTCAAGATCATGCAGAAGCTGGTGGACCGGTTGAACCTCGTCAGCCGCGAGATTCTGACCGGCATCATGCCGGTGCGCGCCTTCAGCCGTGAAAAGTTTGAGGAGGAGCGCTTCGACAAGGCCAACAAAGACCTGATGAGCACCCAGCTGTTCACCAACCGTGCCATGGTTGCCATGATGCCCTTTATGACCCTCATCATGAACGGCACCAGCCTGCTGATCGTCTGGTTCGGCGGCAAGGCCATGGACAACGGCACCATGCAGGTGGGCGAGATGATCGCATTCATCACCTACACCATGCAGATCGTCATGTCCTTCCTGATGCTGGCCATGGTGGCCGTCATGCTGCCCCGCGCCGGTGTGGCTGCGGAGCGCATCGACGAGGTGATCCGCACCAGGGCCACCATCAACGACCCGGACGAAGCTGTTGCAAAGCCCGCGCAGGAGCACGAAAACTGGCAGGGTGAGGTAGAGTTCCACGATGTGAGCTTCCGCTTCCCGGGTGCGGACAGCGATGCGCTGGAGCACATCAGCTTTACCGCAAAGCCCGGCGAGACCACCGCCATCATCGGCTCTACCGGCTGCGGCAAATCCACCCTGCTCAACCTCATCCCCCGCTTTTATGATGTCACCGGCGGCAGCGTGACCGTGGATGGCATCGATGTGCGCAATATGCCGCAGGCACAGCTGCACGATCTGCTGGGCTATGTGCCCCAGAAGGGCGTGCTGTTCAGCGGCACCATCGACTCGAACCTGAAGTTCGGCGGGGAGCACATCACCGATGCCGATGTAAAAAAGGCTGCCGCCATTGCGCAGGCCACCGAGTTTATCGACGCAAAGCCCGAGGGCTACCAAAGCCCCATTGCACAGGGCGGCTCCAATGTGTCCGGCGGCCAGAAGCAGCGCCTTTCCATTGCACGCGCCATTGCCAAGGACCCCAAAATTTATCTGTTCGACGACAGCTTTTCTGCCCTCGACTTTAAGACCGATGTTGCCCTGCGCCGTGCACTGAAAGCCCAGACCGATAACGCTACCGTTATCATTGTGGCACAGCGCATCTCCACTGTGCTGCACGCAAACCAGATCCTGGTGCTGGACGAAGGCCGTCTGGTTGGCAAGGGCACCCATGCCCAGCTGATGGTTTCCTGCCCGGAGTATCAGGAGATTGCCCGCAGCCAGCTGAGCCAGAAGGAGCTGGACCTCGAATCTCTGAATACCGAAAAGGAGGGTGAGTGATATGCCAAGACCCGGACGCATGACGACCGAACGCGCCAAGGACTTCAAGGGCACCCTGCTGCAGCTTGTGCGCACCCTTGGCCGCTACCGCCTTTCGCTCGTTACCGCCATTGTATTTGCCATTCTTTCTACCATCTTCAACATTGCAGGCCCCAAGGTGCTGGCAAAGGCCACCACGGCTCTTGCCACCGGCTGGATCGCCAAGCTGCGCGGCACCGGCAGCATCGACTTTGTGTATATCGGCCGCATCCTGCTGTTTTTGCTGGGCATGTACCTGCTGAGCAGCGCCTTCAGCTTTATTCAGGGCTGGCTCATGACCGGCCTTTCCCAGAAAGCCTGCTACGACTTCCGCAAGCAGATCAGCGAAAAGATCAACCGCCTGCCCCTTGCCTACTTTGAAAAGCGCACCGTGGGCGAGGTGCTGTCCCGCATCACCAACGATGTGGACACGCTGGGCCAGAGCCTGAACCAGAGCATCACCCAGCTCATCACCAGTGTGACCACCATGATCGGCGTGCTGGTCATGATGCTGTCCATCAGCCCGAAGATGACCCTGATTGCCCTGCTGATCCTGCCGGTCTCGCTGGTGCTGGTGCTCATCGTGGTCAAGTTCAGCCAGAAATACTTCAAGGCACAGCAGGCCATTCTGGGCGTTGTGAACGGTCAGGTGGAAGAAGTCTACTCCGGCCACAACGTGGTCAAAGCCTTCAACCGCGAGGCCGTGGTGCTGAACGACTTCAACGCCGCCAACGATAAGCTGTACGAATCCGCATGGAAGAGCCAGTTTCTCTCCGGCCTGATGATGCCCATTATGAACTTTGTGGGCAATCTGGGCTACGTGGCGGTGGCCATCGTGGGCAGCATTTTTGCGGCAAACGGCACCATTACCATCGGTGACATTCAGGCCTTCATCCAGTACGTCAAGAACTTCACCCAGCCCATCCAGCAGCTTTCTCAGGTGTCCAACATGCTGCAGAGCATGGCCGCTGCCGCTGAGCGGGTGTTCGAGTTTCTGAACGAGCCGGAAGAGGATCAGCAGGCAGACCCGGCCCGCCGGGCCGACCCCGGCTGCATCAACGGTCAGGTGACATTCAGCCATGTCCGCTTCGGCTATACGCCCGAAAAGACCGTCATCCACGATTTCAGCTGTGAGGTCAAGCCCGGCCAGAAGGTGGCTATCGTCGGCCCTACCGGCGCGGGCAAAACTACCATGGTCAAGCTGCTCATGCGCTTCTATGATGTTGATTCCGGTTCCATCACCCTGAATGGCCACGATGTGCGTGACTTTGACCGCAGCGCCCTGCGCGAGGGCTTCGGCATGGTGCTGCAGGACACATGGCTGTTCAAGGGCACCATCATGGAGAACATCCGCTATGGCCGTCTGGATGCTACCGACGAAGAAGTGATCGCCGCCGCCAAGGCTGCCAACGCCGACCACTTCATCCGCACCCTGCCCGGCGGCTACCAGATGGAGCTGAACGAAGACGCTTCCAACGTGAGTCAGGGCCAGAAGCAGCTGCTCACCATCGCCCGCACCATTCTGGCAGATAACCGCATCCTAATTTTGGACGAGGCCACCAGCAGCGTGGATACCCGTACCGAGCAGCGCATCCAAACCGCCATGGACCGCCTGATGGAGGGCCGCACCAGCTTTGTGATCGCACACCGTCTTTCCACCATCCGGGATGCCGACCTCATCCTTGTGATGCGAGATGGCGACATTGTGGAGCAGGGCACCCACGACCAGCTGATCGAAGCAGGCGGCTTCTACGCCGACCTGTACAACAGCCAGTTCGAGGACGTGGTGGAGTAAAGAACTTTTCCCTTTTTGAATGATTCCCTTATCAACACCGCCCGGCAGTTCTCCGAACTGAGAACCGCCGGGCGGTGTTTCTTTTTTATTCCTGAATCGCTTCCAGCTTCAGGCCGAACAGCTTTTCCGAGAAGGACGGCAGCTGCTGCTGCAACGCGCGGGCATAGGCCATTACCACCGGATCTTCGCGTTTTTGCCCCAGCACGATGCCAAAGCGGTGTCCCCTGCCCCAGTCCAGCACCCGCACAAAGCTGAGATCCGGTCTGCGGTAATAGACCGCCGGGACCATCTTGAGCGCCGGGTCCCCATAAGGCGCACTGCGGATGCCGCCCACCGGCGTAAACTCCACCCCGCGTTCCATCCCCTCCTGCAGCAGACTTGTCTCATAGACAGTCTGGTACATCTCCTTGATGGGCAGCCAGCGGTATTGCAGCGCCTGCTCCAAGGTCAGCCTGCCCACCGGCATATCGGCAGGCGGGTGGATGGGGATGCAAAGCTCCGGCACATAGAACAGCGGCACAAAGGTAAGCCCCTGCGCGTAGAACTCTGCACTTTCCAGCTGAAAGGAAAGATCCATCTCCCCTTTTTTCAGGCTGCGCCAGATTTCGCTGCGGTTGGCGCACTTCCCCAGAATGGGCGTGTATTGCAGGCACAGGTCACTGGTGAGGGAAAACACATCATACACGAACATCCGCATCGCCTCGTGACAACCGGCGATCTGCAGATGCCTTTCCGGTGGGTTTGCCTGCTGCTGCACCGCACGGGCATGGCGCACTGCCTCCTGATACAGGGCCGTCAACTGCTTTGCCTTGGGGTAAAAGTCCCGGCCTGCCGGGGTAAGGATCACCCGACGCGGCACATGCTGAAACAGTTCAAATTGCAGCTGTCCTTCCAATGTGCGGATCTGCTGCGAAAGTGCCGACTGCGAAAGATACAGCGCCTCTGCCGCTGCCGAAAAGCTGTCCATCTCTACGATCTTCACAAATCCTTCCAGTGCACTCTGGTTCATCTGTGCGTCCTCACCTTCTCACATTAGGGTTTTCTAAATTATAATATAACAAATTTGAATTGTAAAGTGTGCCGCTCTACGATACAATTGTTAAAGATTCAGCAAAGTAGTTTTTACCCTGCTGCACGATAAGAAGGAACACAACAAAGAACAAAAAGAAAGAGAGCATCCCTATGAACAAGATCTCCCGCAAAGGCTTTCTGAAGATCGCTGCTGCCGCCGCCATGAGCGGTGTCACTGCCGGCGCACTGGCTGCCTGCAATTCCGCCTCCAGCTCCACTGCCTCCGGTGCTGCCGGTCAGTACATCCCCGGCACCTACGAGGGCACTGCCGAGGGCATCTCCTCCACCGTCAAGGTCACCATGACCTTCTCCGACAGTGCTGTCACCGACGTGGTGGTGGACACCTCCGGTGAGACCGCTTCCTTCGGCGCTGCCGCTGCCGATGAGCTGCGTGAGCAGCTGCTTTCTGCCGGTTCTGCCGAAATCGACGGCGTTTCCGGCTCTACCATCACCTCCGATGCTGTGATGAAGGCTGCCAAGAGCTGCTATGCACAGGCAAAGGGTGAGGCTGTGGTGTCCAGCGTGCAGCTGCCCACAGGCGACACAAACGACTGGCTGGGCAAAGAACCCGATATCGACGAGGCTGCCATCACCGAGACCGTAGACACCGACATTCTCATTGTGGGTGCAGGCAACGGCGGTATGTTTGCTGCCGCCTATGCTGCCAAGAATGGCTTAAACTTCCGTGTCATTGAGCAGAATGCCAACGTACAGGACACCCGCCACTGGTACGGCGCGATCGACTCCGCTGCTGCCAAGGCCGCCGGTGAGCAGCCCGCCGACCGCGCCAAGCTGCTGAGCGAGATCTCCCGCTATGCCTCCGGCAAGTGCGACCAGCGCGTCGTCAAGACCTGGATCAACGAGTCTGCCGCTATGCACGATTTCATGCGCAGCATTCTGGAAGACAAGTACGGCTGGGTGTGCGATTTCACCTCTGGCAGCGAGGCTGCATGGCCCGCAGAGAACGCGGAGCACAACACCGACTACCTCTTCCCTGTGCAGGAGCACAACTACATGGCAAGCGAACGCGAGTCTGGTCTGGCTCGTAATGAGCTGCTGCTGCAGTACATTCAGGAGCTGGGCTACGATGTAGACTTCAAGACCAGTCTGGCCAAGCTGGAAAAGAACAGCGAGGGCCGCATTACCGGCATCATCGCCCAGAGCACCGAGGATGACCACTTCATCCGCTACAACGCCAACAAGGGCGTTCTGCTGGCCTGCGGCGGCTTCCCCGGCAACCCCTACATGATGGAACAGCTGGACCCGCTGGGCACCAGCGTCACCACCGCCTGCTCCTACTCTCCTGCCGACAAGGGCTACGGCATCCGCGCTGCCGTGTGGGCCGGTGCCAATCTGGACAAGGAAGCTGCTCCCATGCTGTTTGACCGCGGCATCGTGGCTCCCGGCGTGGATGCAGGCTACGTGGACAGTGACTCCGCCTTTGGCGGCAAGGCCTTCCCCGGCAAGATCCGCCAGTACAACCCCGGTACCCAGCCCTTCCTGAAGGTGAACCGCAACGGCGAGCGCTTTGCCAACGAGAGCTGCCCCTACAACGATATCGTCTACGCTGCTGCCCACCAGCCGGGCCGCGTCTACGCACAGATCTGCGATGCCAACATTCTGGAGGACACAAAACGTTTCCACACCATCGGCTGCTCTGCCCAGACCCGCAACGGCGGCGAGAAGTACATTCAGGGTAAGATGGACGAGGCTATTGAGGCCGGAGCATTGTTCAAGTGCGATACGCTGGACGAGCTGGCTGACAAGATGGGCTTTACCGGTGCTGCCAAGGACACCTTCCTTGCTACCGTGGAACGTTACAATGAGCTGTACGATAAACAGAACGATGAGGATTTCGGCAAGCCTGCTTACCGCCTGAGTGCCATCCGCACTGCGCCCTTCTATGGCTGCTGGCTGGGTGCCTCTCTGCTGACCACCGAGCAGGGCATTGCCATCAACGAAAAGGGTCAGGCGCTGGACAACAACAACCAGCCCATGGAGGGCCTGTATATCACCGGTGATATGTCCGGCAGCTTCTTTGCCAACAACTACCCCTGCCTGATGGCTGGTGTGGCCATGGGCCGCACCCTGACCTTCGCCATGAAGGCCGTCAAGCAGATGGCCGGTCTGGATAACGCCTGATCCAGCGCGGTTTTCCGGCACAACTTAAGCGTTTTTCCATTTCTTCTTTCTTCATGAAGAGAGGCGGTCCCTGTTTGGGGCCGCCTCTCTTTGCCATTTTTTCGCCACCCGCCCCCTACACAAATCCCCACGATTGTGCTATGATAAAGCTGAACAGCCGGTTTGTGCCAGACAACCGGCAAAATCGAGGTGTTTGTACAAATGTCTGATCTCCTTGAAACTCTGCAGAAGGAAGGGGTAGACCCCGCTCTGCTGGAAGCAGTCCAACAGTACCGCGCTGCCCATGCCCTGCCGGACGCACTGCGACCACGCATTCCCTCCCCTGCCTTTACTTATTATGGAAAGGATGTGTGGGAGCAGGCGCTGGCGGCGCTGCTCTGCGGCGAAAACCTGCTGCTGGCAGGCGGAAAAGCCACCGGCAAAAACGTGCTGGCCGAGAATCTTGCCGCCGCCTTTGGCCGTCCTGCGTGGGACATCTCCTTCCATGTGAACATGGATGCAGCATCCCTCATCGGTATGGACACTTTTGCGGACGGTCAGGTGGTGTTCCGGCCCGGCCCGGTATACCGCTGCGCCCAGTGCGGCGGCTTTGGTGTGCTGGATGAGATCAACATGGCCAAAAACGAAGCGCTGGCCGTGCTGCACGCGGTGCTGGACTTCCGCCGTGCCATCGATGTGCCCGGCTACGACCGCATCCCGTTGGCGGAGGAGACCCGCTTTATTGCCACCATGAACTACGGTTATGCCGGCACTCGTGAGCTGAATGAGGCCCTCACCTCCCGTTTCGTGGTCATCCAGATGCCCACCATTACGCAGGACGATCTGGAAAAGCTGCTGCGTACGCAGTTCCCCGATCTTGCTTCCAAGTATGTGCGCCAGTTTGCACTGTTGTTCCTTGACCTGCAGAAAAAGTGCGACAGTGCGGAAATTTCCACCAAGGCGCTGGACCTGCGCGGCATGCTGGATGCCCTGCGGCTGATCCGGCGCGGCATCCCGGCAGGCGCGGCACTGGATATGGGCATCACCAACAAGGCCTTTGACTCCTACGAGCAGGGCCTGATCCGTGATGTGATCGCAGCGCGCATTCCGGCCAAGCTGGATGCCGCCAAGCTCTTTGGCTGATGGACGCCCAGAGTTACACCGCGCAGGAGCGGCGTGCGGCCAATCAGGTCTGGGCTGCTGCAGGAGCCTATGGCTTTGAGCCGCTGTTTCTGGCCCGCTATACCGACGGCACCACCGATTTTTACATGAACACGGTCGTGGGCCTCATCCACAAATATTACGGTGACGCGCTGATTCGCAGCGTCTTTGACGCATGGGACGGTGATCTGCGGCAGACCATGCTGGACGACATGACATGGCTGTATCTGGAAAACGCCGCCTATCGGCTGGAGCTGCCCCGCCGCCCGGTTCTGGAAGCGCTGCGCCATGCCCATGCAGATTACTTTTTTGCGATTCAATACAAGCTCTCCCGTCAGGAGTGGATGGCAAAAAATCAGCTGGTGTACACCATGCAGGCTGCACGCTGGCGGCGTGTGCTGGGCCGTGCCGACCCGGTGATGACCCCTTACGAGTCCGGCCTTGCCGCCGCGCTGGCCCCGGAGCATGTGCCGGAGCCGGAACAGCTGAAAGCCGAAATTTTATCGATCTACGCAAAATTCAACCTGTTCGACGGCACTGTGCACCAGAGAGCAGCTTTGCATCTGCATCTGGACGGCCTGCTGGCAAAGCTTGCCACCAAAGCCATGCCCACCCAGATGATCAAAACGGACCGCGTGACCGTGGAGCACTCAAGCTCCGTGGATGCTGTGGGCGGCGGGCTGGCGGTGGACAAGCGCCGGGCCCACATCACCCTGAAGCAGAATGCCGCGCAGGACAAGGCCTACATCGAAAGCTGCTTCGGCCGCTCTCTCTACCCGCCGGAACGGCTGCGCAAGGCTGAGCAGGAGCTTTGCGTGGGCGACCATCTGGGGTGCCACTTGTGGTTCAGTGCCGGTGTGCCAAGCCCGGAGCAGGCTCCCACACCGGAAGCAAAGCATCTGGCCGAACAGGCTGAGCTGCAGGCCGACCGCAACCGCGCTTATTACGCCAAAAATCGGGAACTGCACCGCAGTGTGGTGCTGCGGCTCACCGAGCAGATCCGCAACTGCATCCTTGTGCACCAGCAGCCCAACGCCCGTGTTGCCCGCAGTGGCAACCTGAACGCCTGGCGCATCTGGCGCGCACCACTTTTGAACGATGACCGGGTATTTTTATGCGCCGAGGAGGAAAACCAGCCCTCTTTTACGGTAGACCTTTTATTGGACGCATCCGCTTCCCGCCTGCACTGTCAGGAAGTGATCGCAGCTCAAGGGTCCATTTTGGCCCAGAGCCTTGCAGCCTGCGGTATCCCGGTGCGGGTGTCCAGCTTCAGCAGCCTGCGGGGCTACACCGTACTGCGGGTGCTCAAAGGCTTTGCAGACAAAAACCTGCAGAACATCAACCGATATTTTGCTTCCGGCTGGAACCGTGACGGCCTTGCTCTGCGGGCCGCAGGCGACCTTTTGCAATATGCGCCCGGCCCTGCACCGCGGCACCTGCTCATCGTGCTGACGGATGCTTCGCCCAATGACAGCCGCCGCATCCCGCCCAGTGCAGAAAACCCGCTGGGCTGCGGTTACGAGGACGCTGCCGGTGTGGCTGACACTGCCGCGCAGGTGCGTGCGCTGCAGCGCATGGGCATCCGGGTGTCGGCTGTGTTCATGGGTGAGGACAGCTCTGCCGGTGCCGCTGCACAGATCTACGGCAAAAACATGGCCCGTATCCGCGGCATGGACCAACTGGCTCGCGCGGCCGGGCGGCTGATCCAAAACGAGATCCGTGAACTGGGCGATTGAACCATATTTTACCAGAACAGCCCACAGATGGGAGGCTTCGGCCTTGCCGTCTGTGGGCTGTTTTTGATGCATAACACAACTGATCCACTCTTGCAACAACCATGTTTCGGGTCACTGTTGCAGGATGCGCAGAAATATTTTGTTTTTCTGCAAACTTATAGTTGTTTTTTGTTGCAAAGTATGCTATACTATGTTCAGTCAATAAAACATTCCTGCGTAAGCCGCCTGCTGTGCAGCGGGTCGTTTGGCGCAGTGCCCACCCGTTATACAACGAACTGCTGTGTTATAGTTTCAGGAGGGAACCGATCATGGATGCCAACCGTTATTTTGATGCCATGCACAACGCTATGTCAGCTCAGCACCCCGGTGCGCAGCTGCTGTTAACGGTAAAGCTGCAGGACACCTGCGGCAACGATGCCTGCCTGGAGCTGAAGCAGCTGCCCGGTGAGAGCACTTCCATTCTGTGCTACTCCACCATGGGTCGCCGCTGCCTGAACTTCCAGCTGTTCCGCAAGGGCTGGCAGCTGTGCCACAACGCCGATGGCCAGCTGGTGGGCCGCTTCCCTTCCAGCGCCGACGGCCTGATCGACGAGACCGATTTCCGCGCCTACTGCCGTGAGGACAGGCTGGATATGGCCCGCACCCAACGCATCACTGCCGAGCTTTACCAGTGCGCCGGTATCAATTATCAGGGCAGCATCCCGCAGAACGCCCGCACTGGTGCCGTTATTACCGTGGAGAGTTTTGTAGGGGCCGGTGCCCGCTGGACTTACTGGAGCCAGGATGTTCTGCCCAGCCTGCCGCTGGGTGCCATCCTCTACTGGCTGGCGGATCATCTGGCCGGTGCCGAGCGCCGCACCCTGCAGGCCGACCCGCAGGCAGCCCGCCTTGCCGCCCAGTGGCTGGCCGGTGATACAGCCGTGTTCTTTCATCCGTCGGTGCCGATGACCGCCATGAATACGGTCTCTTCCGGCTCTGCGCCCGCACGCCGCCGCACCACTGTGCCCGCTGCCCGCAACAAGAGCTGGCAAAGCATCATGGCCGTGATGGCAGGCATGTGAACGAAAAAAGCAAGGAAAGACCGATCGTCTCTCCTTGCTTTTTCAGTATTATTCGAGGTACGGGTCCAGCAGGGCATCCACCGTTTTGTTCCGCTTGGGGTTCGGCTTTTTGATCACATGGCCGCGGCAGACCACCAGTTCCAGATGCTGCAGCGCACGCAGATCTTCCAGCGGGTTGTGCTTTGTCACAATAAAATCTGCGCTCTTGCCCGGCTCAATGGAACCGGTCACATCTCCTACTCCGGCCAGCTGAGCATTGCGCAGGGTCGCCGTGTAGAGGGCAAACCGATTGCTCACACCGCAATACTTATGGAAATAGCACAGCTCCCGCCAGAAATCGTACTGGGTGATGTAGGGGCAGCCCACGTCATTGCCCAAGCCCACCGGAATGCCGTTGGCAAGGGCGGTCTTTGCGCTTTCCACCACACCGTCAAACACGATCTTGCCGTTATACTGGTCCTTTTCCGAAGCGCCGGAAACCGCCGTATCAAACAGTGCGTAGGGCAGCGCCGGGGAGATGGTGGTGCACACAAAGGCTCCCCGCTCCTTGTAAAGCCGGATGGTCTCATCATCCATCTTTGCGCCGTGCTCAATGGAATCCACGCCGTTTTCCAGCGCCACCTTTACGCCTTCTGGCGACTCGGTGTGTGCCGCCACGGTATAGCCCAGCTTGTGGGCCTCGTCGCAGACGGCTTTGACCATTTCCGGCTTCATTTTCAGCTCGCCGGGGGTTCCCTTTTCGGTGGCATCCAGCACGCCGCCGGTGATCATCAGCTTGACAAGATCCACCTTCTGTCCGCTGGCCTTTTTGAGCTGAGCCAATGCTTCGGCATTGTTATGGGCCGCAACTGCCACCGAGCCTGCCATATGTCCGCCCGGCACCGAAATGCCTTCGTTGGCAGCAAGGATGCGCGGTGCCAGCAGTCTGCCTGCAGCGGCATCATCACGGCAGCGGGTGTCAAAATCTGCAATGCCGCCCACGGTGCGGATGGTAGTCACGCCACCCAGCAGTTCCAGCTTCGCGTAGCTGCATACCAGCCTGTAGGCCACCGCACGGGTCAGGCCATTGCTCAGAATTTTGCGCACCAGCGCAGCATTGTCCCGCGGCTTTGCGCTGGGCTTGCCGTTGCCTGCCAGATGCACATGCAGGTTGATCAGGCCCGGGCACAGATAGCCTCCGTGCAGATCGATCACCTCATAACCGTCCAGATCCACGCCCTCATCTACAATGGCAATGATCTTATCATCCTCGGTCAGCAGGATCTTGTGCGCTGCCGGCTGCATCTGCTCGGTGCCATCCAGCAGGATCCCGTTCGTATAGGCACGTTTCATTGGGAACATCCTCTCTTTTTCAGGTTTTTCGGACAGGAGTTGTTTTGTTCCAGTATAGCACGTTCCGGCAGATGGTGCAATGCAAAAACGGGCAGGAAAGGTTCAGCCCTCTCCTGCCCGCTCGATGTTATTTATTTACTGTGCGGCTGCGCTGGCAGCGGTCACGCCGCCCTCAACGACCAGCTCATCCTCATAGTCAAGGCCGTAGGTATCCACCAGAGTCTCCTCATAGTCCTTGTGGAAGAAGTTCTCCTCGCCCAGAGTCTTGATCTCCTCGTTCAGCCAATCTAGAACGGTGGTGTTGCCCTGGCTCACAGCGGGAGCAATGGTGTCCTGACTGCCCAGAGAGGGAATGCCGACCGTGTAGCCGGTGTTCTGCTTTGCAAATGCAATGACCTCGGTGTTATCGTTGGCCCATGCCACGCCGTTGCCGTTCTCCAGTGCATTCTTGGCCGTTGCATAGGAATCGTACTTCTGCAGCGGAATATTGGGGTACTCCTTGGTCAGGTAGGTCTCAGCAGTGGTGCCGGAAATGACGATCATCTGATCGTCAGCGTTCCAGTTGTCCAGAGTGGTGATAACGTTGCTGTCCGGAGAAATGACGCCCAGTGCAACGTTCATGTACGGCAGAGCGAAATCCACTTCCTCTGCGCGCTCGGGGGTCACGGTGAAGTTTGCCAAGATCACATCCACCTTGCCGGTCTGCAGATACTCGATACGGTTGGCAGCCTCGGTAGAAACAAAGTTGATCTCTACGCCCAGATCCTCGCCCAGACGGCGGGCAAAGTAGACATCATAGCCCTGATACTCGCCGTTCTCATCCACGTAGCCGAACGGGTTCTTGTCGGAGAAGACACCGATGTTGATGGTGCCGGACTCCTTGATCTGATCCAGAGTGCGGTAGACCACGCTGCTGCCGGATGCTGCAGTTGCAGTAGAAGCAGAAGAAGAGCCGCCGCATGCGGTCAGAACAGTGGCAGCGGAAACTGCACCCAGACCCAGCAGGAAGGAACGACGAGAGATCTTAGACCGTTTCATAATGATTACTCCTTTACAAAATCTTTCCCATTTGGCTGCGGAACACCCGCAGCCTTTATCTTGATCTGTGACTCATTTCACAGCATCAAACGTGAAGGTGCGCAGGAAGCGTTGCGCGCGCTCGGTCTTGGGCCGGTCAAAGAACTCGGCCGGTGCAGCTTCTTCCACGATCTTGCCGCCATCCAGAAAGATGACGCGGTTGGCAATGGCGCGGGCAAACTGCATTTCGTGGGTGACGATGATCATGGTCTTGCCCTGCTTGGCAAGGTCCAGCATAACGTCCAGCACCTCGCGCACCATTTCCGGATCAAGGGCAGCGGTCACTTCGTCAAACAGAAGGATCTCCGGGTGCATACACAGTGCACGCACGATGGCAACGCGCTGCTTCTGGCCGCCGGAAAGCTCACGCGGGTAGCTGTTTTTCTTGGCAAGCAGGCCCACACGGTCCAGCAGAGCTTCGGCCTCCTGCTGCACTTCCGCTTTGGGGCGCTTCTGCACCTTGGTGGGTGCCAGAAGCACATTGTCCAGCACCGTCATGTGCGGGAACAGCTCGTAGCTCTGGAACACCATGCCGATGCGCTGGCGCAGCTGGGTCAGATTTTTACCGCCGTAGGCAACGGTCTCATTGCCCAGCCGCACCCGGCCGCTCTGGGTGGGCTCCAGACCATTCAGACAGCGCAGCAGGGTGCTTTTGCCGCAGCCCGAAGGGCCGACCACCACGATGACCTCGCCGGGCTTGACAGCAAAGCTGATATCATCCAGCACGGGGGTCTCGCCATAGGCCTTGATCAGATGTTCAACAGTCAAAATAGGTTCTGCCATGTACGGTCACTTCCATTTCTTTTCGAGATAGGATGCCAGCAGACTGATGGGCCAGCATACGAAGAAATATAACACGAAAACCGTGAGATAAATGCCAAACGCTGCGTTGGGGCTGGCGGTGCGGTTGGCCTCGATGATCTGCTGTGCTACCTTGATCACTTCCACCACACCGATCATCAGCACAAGGCTGGTGGTCTTGATCATGCGGGTAATCAGGTTGATGGACAGCGGGATCAAGCGGCGCACCGTCTGCGGAATGATGATGTACCAGTAGGTCTGCGCACGGCTCATGCCAAGGGCCTCGGCGCTCTCATACTGGTGCTTCGGAATGGCGATCAGCGCACCGCGCACAAGGTCGCTCATTTCTGCGGTGCCCCACAGCACAAACACGATGATGGATGCCGTCTCACCGGAAAGGTTCCACCCAAAGGCACGGGTGGTGCCGAAGTAAACGAGGAACAGCAGCACCATCTGCGGCATGATGCGGACGAACTCCAGATAAAGCCGCAGAACCGCCTTGATAACGGGGTTGCGGGAGGTCATAAGCACACCCAGCAGGATGCCCAGCGGCAGGCTGATGATCACCGAGACGGCGCTGATCTTGAGTGCAACGCCAAGGCCACCCAGCAGGCGGGCCATGTTTTTGCCCTTGAACAAGACATCAAGACCCAAATCCAGCATAGCGCAGCCTCCTTTCGATCAGGCTGCCCACAATGGACACCGGCAGCAGAATGATAAGGTAGAACACCACCAGCAGAAACAGACATTCGATGGTCTTGGAGTACATGCCGATGAGATCCTTTGCCGTGAACATCAGGTCCATCAGGCTGATGGCGCTGAACACGCTGGTCTCCTTGAGCAGGAAGATCACATTTGCCATGAAAGCCGGCATACTGGTGGACATGGCCTGCGGCAGAATGATGTAGCGCATGGTCTGCCAGCGGTTCATGCCAAGGCTGTAGGCACTCTCGGTCTGGATGGGCTCAATGGCTTCCAGACCACTGCGGAACGCTTCGGCCATGTAGCTGCCGCCCAGAAACGCCAGACCGGCAATGCCGCAGATCTCGGCATTGGTGCGGATGCCCACCTTGGGCAGGCCATAATAAATGAAGAACAGCTGCACCAGCAGCGGTGTGTTGCGGGACAGCTGGATGTAAACACCCACGATCTGCCGCAGAACGGGCACCTTGTCATACTGGATCACTGCGCAGGCAAGGCCAATGATGATGGCAAAAATGATACCTGCAACGCCCAGCCGCACGGTAAGTACAGCGGCCTTCTGGTAGAGCGGCAAATATTGCTGGATCGCATTCCAGTCCATTGCCGGATTCCTCCCTTGTATCCTGATTTGCGGGTCAAAACAAAACGCCCGGAAGCTCCCTCTTCAAGTAAGCTTCCAGGCGGTCAGCGACAGATCCTTCTGCGTGTTCCCACACAGAATATGCAGATATGCTCACACGGCATACCATACTGCAGGGCGGCCGGTCCGGGAAGCGTTTGCGGTACAACAACACATTGCGCAACAACACATCATAGCCGTTTCCTCCCTGAATGATCTCAATTTTCGGATTTGCTCGACCCGATGCACGTAGTTTACACCCCATTACCCATTATGTCAATATGATTATGGGACTTCTTTCGATTCTTTGCTCATTCAGCCTAAAAACATATCATTCCATGTACAAATTTTATTCATTTTTCAACTTGACCGTATGCGTCGTGCGGACAGCAAAAAGCCCTCCCGTCGGGGGAGGGCCGGGCCGGATTCAGTTTTTCCTGACCGCGATCAGCACGCGGATCTTGCTGCCTGCTGCGCGGCCGTCGTTATCAAACCAGCCAATGAGGGTGTAGTCCTCGCCGTTCACCTGCGAAAGGGTGGTGGGATAGTAGGTACCCTTATACCACAGATACACCTGCATATCGTCGGCAGTCTCGTACTTCTTGCCGCCGCTCATCACCGAGGCCGCGCCCACCTTGTCGATCACGGCAGGCATCAGCTGCCGCATGGACTTGACCTTGCCGGAAGTGCTGATGCCCACAGCAATGCCGCCCGCCAGCACCGGGTACTTGGTGCTGGTCTTGTAGGTCGTCTGCTTGCCGTTCACGTAGCACACGTAATCTGCACCGCTTCCCAGATAGTTGAGCACAGTGCTCAGACCGCCGCTGGTGTTAGCTGCGCCCAACTTGAGCAGATAGCTTGCCAGCTTGTCGGTGCTGCCGGTCACGCTTTCCCACACACTGCTGCCGATGCTTCCGTCCACAAGGCCCCACAAAAGGTCGCCGGTGCTGGGCAGCACGATCTCGGCCACATCGCCTGCGATGGAAGCTGCATCGGTGCTGGAAGAGGTGCTTGTGGTGGTACCGGTCGTCGTGCCGGTGGATGTGGTGCTGCTGGAAGAGGTGACATTGTTGATGAGGTTTTTCACGTCGTCCAGCACGCCGTAAGTCCACAGATCACCCGTGACATCGTTCAGGATCAGGCGATCGATCTGACCGTTCTCATTGGTGGTATAGTAGCGCACATCGGCATCCGAAAGTGTTACCCCCGATAGGCGGCTGGGACTTACCGTCCCAGCCACACCCTCCGAAGTCGTATCCAGAATTTCCACGCCGTCCGCAAGGGCTGTTTCGCCCAGAGCGGTACCGTCTGCATTGATCGTACCGGAAGTGCCCTTTTTACCAATGGCATCCACCTGCTCGCCGTCGGCGTTCACGGTGATTTTCACCATCCAGCCGGCCGGGTAGTTCAGGTCCTTGGCCACGCTCACTGTGCGGGTGATGCCGTCGGTGCACTTCACTTCCACCTTCTGCTGCACGTCCGCGCCGTTTTCTTCCACAAGGCTGCGGGTGGCCGTCTGCACTACGCCGTAGAACACTTCGTCTGCGGCATCACCGGTCAGCACGGCAACGGCTTCGTTGTTCATGCCCAGCAGCAGGGTGACTACCTGACCCACGCCGCCGCCGTTCAGGCTGGACAGCTGGGCTGCTGCCGAGGAGCTTGCAATGGTGTAGCTGGTGCCAGCCACGGTAACAGATGTGGGTGCGCTGGCGCTGGGCGACACCGCCGTGATGCGGCCTGCCGCCTTGCGGGTGTAGACCCACACGGTCTTTGCACTGGCATTATAATAGTACACATCATAAGCGGACAGCTGGGCGTTGGTGCTCACGCTGTCGTTGCAGTAAACGGCCTCCGGCTCAAAGGGCAGGCTTTCGCCTTCCGATGCCACAAAGGGGCCTTCCAGATTGCTGAGCAGGATGGACGAAACATCCACCTGACCATTTGTCACCGTAAAGCCAAGGGTGGTACCGTACACACTGCCGCTGGCCGTGTTTGCGGTGAGGGCGTTGTACAGCAGGATGGCTCCGTCTTCCATGGTCATGGCCTGACCCTGGGTGCGGCTCAGATTTGCACGCAGTCCGATGGCGTTTGCCTTGTTCAGCTGTGCTGCGGGGAAGCCGCCGGTCAGGGTCGTCACATCATAGCCCAGCAGGGTCAGAGCGGCGGTGCAGGCTTCTTCCAGCGTCACGGTCTGATCCGGGCGGAAGGAGCCATCGGTATAGCCGCTCATCCAGCCCTGCTGCACTGCAATGCGGATATAGGGCGCATAAGCGCTGCTGCCGTTCACATCAGTATACAGAGTGCCGATGCTGCCCTGCGTATTGGCGTTATCGTGGTAGGCAGAAAAGGCCACCAGCAGCTTTGCCAGCTGCCCACGGGTGAGCGGCGTGCTCAGCCCGGCAGCTTCCTCGGTGGAGAAAGCGCCCAGCGTTACCGCCGTCTGCACCGCCGTGTTGGAGCCAGCTGCCGATGCGGGCAGCACCAGCATGGACACGCCGATGCACACCGACAGCATCAGTGCGAGGAATCGTTTTTTCATAGTTGCCTCCTTAATCGTAACGCAGCGCTTCGATGGGGTTGAGCCGTGCCGCGCGCTTTGCGGGCAGGTAGCCGAACAGCACGCCGATGCCCACCGAGATGCCAAAGGCCACGGCCACCGAGCTGAGAGACGGTGCCACGGTCATTTCCATATCGGACATGACCAGCGGCAGGATCTTGTTTGCCAGTGCCGAGAGCAGATAGCCCAGACCGATGCCCAGTATGCCGCCCAGCGCCGAGGTGGTGGCAGCTTCGGTGACGAACAGGCCCAGAATGACCCGTTCCTTGGCACCCAGCGCCTTGCGAATGCCGATCTCGCGGGTGCGCTCGGTGACGGACACCATCATGATGTTCATGATGCCGATGCCGCCCACCAGCAGCGAGATGGCCGCAATGGCTGTGAGGATAGTGACGACCATGTTCACCATGGAGGTCATCATATCCAGCATTTCGCTCATGCTGGTGACCATGTAGCCCTTATCGGAGCTGAGCAGCTCCTGCAGGCCGTTTTCCAGTGCGGTCTTCGCTTCGGAAATTTTGTCCTCACTGGTCACAGTGACGGCGTAGGAGCTGGCGGTGCTGGTTTGTGAAACACGCAGCGCCGTGGTGTAGGGCAGCAGAACGATATCATCGCTGCTGCCCTCCTGATCCGAGGTGTCTGTCACCTTGGCTTCCAGTACGCCCACAATGGTATACTTCTCCGCTCCGATTTTGATGGTCTGGCCCACGGCATTGCCGCCATAGGCCACACGGCTGATGTAATCGCCCACTACGCAGATCTTCTTGTTGTCAGTCAGATCCACGTAGTTGATGCCGCGCCCGACGCGGACGGTGCAGCCGCTCATTCCAAGATAGCTCTCGCTCACGCCCTTGACGCTGGTGTTGCTGTAGCTGGTGGTACCCACCTTCACGGTTCCGTTGATGCTGGCCGTAGGCGACACCGCCTCGAACAGATCCGGGTGGGCATCCACGAGGCTGTAAACATCCTCCACTTTCACAGAGCGGGAACCGTAACCCATGACCTGCACGCTGATGATGTTGGTGCCGAGATCTGAAAAGCTGGACTGGATGCTCTGGGTCATGCCGTTGCCAAGGCCCACGATAACGATGACCGCCGTCACGCCGATGATAATGCCCAGCATGGTGAGGAAGGTGCGGAACTTATTGCTCCAGATGTTCTGGATGGCTTCACGGAAGGTCTCATAGATCATGACGCACTCCCCTCCTGTTCTGCCTTGGGTGCATAATTGGGCTGCACCACGGCTTCGGGTGCGTGGGCATCGCCGTCGTACACCACATGGCCGTCCTCCAGCCGGATGATGCGCTGGGCCTGCACGGCAATGGAGTTGTCGTGGGTGATAAGCACCACGGTGTTGCCCTGCCGGTGCAGCTCCTGCAGCATGCCCAGCACTTCACGGCCGGTGTGGCTGTCCAGTGCGCCGGTAGGCTCGTCGGCCAGAATGACAGCCGGACGGCCTGCCAGTGCCCGCGCGATGGAAACACGCTGCTGCTGACCGCCGGAAAGCTGGTTGGGCTTGTTCCGGAGCTTATCGCCAAGGCCCACCCGCTCCAGTGCGGCGGCGGCACGGCGGCGGCGCTCCCCACGCGGCACTCCGGCATACACCAGCGGGACCCCCACGTTTTCGATCAGGCTGAGCTTGGGCAGCAGGTTGTACTGCTGAAAGATGAATCCCAGCAGCTCGTTGCGGATCTCGGCCAACTCGTCGCGGCTCATTCTGCCCACATCCCGGCCATTGAGTTTATAGGTGCCCGCCGTGGGCACATCCAGACAGCCGATGATGTTCATGCAGGTGGATTTGCCGGAGCCGGACTGGCCCACGATGGCCACGAACTCGCCCTTGTTGATCTGCATCGAAATGTGATCTGCAGCCTTTACAAGGGTATCGCCCATCTGGTAATACTTGCACACATGATCAAATTCAATAAGGGCACTCATCAGAAGCCACCTCCCGGGCCTCCGCCGCCGGGGCCTCCGTTCCCTCCGCCGTGCCCGCCGCTGCCGCTGGCGTTCTGTTTTTCAGCAGCGTCGGCATCGTAGGCGATGGTGCCGCCCGGGCCCACCATGAATTCCATGCTGTCGCTGGCGTTCTGCTTTTCAGCAGCATTGGCATCGTAGGCGATGGTGTCGCCCTCCTGCAGGCCGCCGGTCACTTCGATCGAATCGTTGTCGCTGGTGCCGGTGGTGATCTTGACGTACACATAGCCGTCCGGTGCGGTCATATCCTGCACGGCATTGGCAGCACTGGGCGAATCCTTGGTGACCAGCACATAATTGCCGCGCACCACGGAACCGTTGGGAACGGCAAGGGCGTTGGACGCACTGCTCACCTCGATCTCGGCCGTGGCGTTCATGCCGGGCAGCAGGTCGCCGGTGTCATCGATGCGGATGGTCACCGGGTAGGTAGTGGTGCCGCCGGTGGTGGTTCCTGCAGCTGAAACACTGGTGACCACGCCGGTAAAGGTACGGTCAGAAATGGCATCTGCCGTAATGGTGACGGTCTGACCCTCCTTGATGGAGAGGATCTCCAGTTCGTCCACATTCAGCGTCATTTCCAGATAGCTCAGGTCGTAGATGGTGCACAGCGTCTCGCTGGCTGTAGTATCGGTGCCCACAGTGTCACCAGCCTTGACATTCTTCTGGATCACGGTGCCGCTGATGGGCGAGGTAATGGTGTAGTTTTCCATCTGCTTTTGGGTATCGCTCATGGAAAGCTGCGCGTTGAGCAGGCTATCGGCAGCGGACTGTACCTGCCTGCTCAGCTCGGTGCCGGAAAGCTGCACGATGGCCGTGTTGGCCTCAATGGCAGTGCCTTCCTTGACGCACACAGCAGCCACCGTGCCGCTGGTGGTGGCTGTGACGGTCTGCTGGTGCTGATAATCGAACCGGGCCGAAGCCAGCGCGCTGACACCGTTGATGGTGGCGGATGCGGCCTGTGCGGTGGTCAGGCTGCCATTATTCTTCACGGCAATGGTCACGGTGCGCACCAGCAGATTGCCGCTGCTGATGGTATCGGTGCCGGCCACGGCCTGCACCGTGCCGGAAAGGGTCTCAAAGGTACCGTTGAGTATGACCTCCGCAGCCTGACCCACGGCAAACCCCGAAGCATCCGCTGCCGGGAATTCCAGCGTGAGCAGCAGGCTGGAATCGTCCCGCACGGTGGCGATCTCCTGCCCGGCGGTCACGTAGTCACCGGCCTTGACTTTGATGGAAGCCACTGTGCCGCCAATGACGCTGCGGATGTACTGGGCATCGGCTGTATCGTCGTAGCTGCGCTGTGCCTGCTCCAGCGCAAGCTGGGCCTTTTCCACACTGGTGGCAACGTCTGAACTGTCGATGGTGTACAGCACGGTACCCTTCTCGATGGTATCGCCCACCTCAAAATCTGCGGTGAGCACAGTGCCCTTCACCAGCGACTTGACCGTATAGGTGTTAGCTGCGGAAATGGTTCCGGAACCGCTGAAGGTGTTGGTGATGTCCCGCCGTTCCAGTGCGGTCTCCATGTACTGGGTGCTGGCCTGCACAGCCTTTTTGCTGTTTTTGGGCAGCAGCACCGCAGCGGCCACCGCCGCCACGCAGACCACCGCAGTGATCTTTTTCCAGTTGCGCTTCAAAAACTGTTTCGGGTCTTTTTTGCCCGGCTGCACCGCCGGGTTCTCAAAGTCCAGCAGTTCCTGCTGGGCATCCGGCTGCTGTGCCGGTTCGCTGTTTTTCTTTCGCAGCATCGTATCGCCCCTCCTGTATTGCATGCGGCGGGATCTTCTCCGCCAATATCTGGAAGTATACAGGATGATTCTTAGGATTTTGGGCAAAAAAGTCTTAAGATGACTTAAGAGAAGTCAACAATGTGTGAAAAAGCAGAGAAAGCCTCCCTCAGCGGGAAGCCTTCTCTGCTTTTTCATTCTTTGACGGTCTGGAACAGCAGTGTCATGCGGAAAATGCCTTCAGGCTGTTCAATACGACAGATGCCCTGCATCTTTTCCATCATTGTTTCAATGCTGGGCAGTCCCACCTTGGTGCTCTCCGAGGAGGCGGGCACCGGCAGGACGCGGTTCTCAAAGCACAGGCCCGCCCTGTCTTCTTCCTGCACAAAGCGCACAAGGATATCACTGCAGGGGTCGGCATACTTGACCAGATTCGAGGTGATGTTATCCAGAATGCGGCGCACGTACTGCCCGCTGACCAAGAGCAGCACGTCCTCCTCGCCCAGTTCCAGTGCGCAGGCAAACCCGCGCTGCTGCAGCGTTTCCACCATTTCCGTGAGTGGCTCTTCAAACACAGTGGAAAAATGTGCCGGCGGGTCCAGCACGGCCACCGTATCCCGCGTGACAAGGGCATATTCAAACAGGTTATCCGAAAGCTGCTTGATCTGCCGGGCCTTCGCGTCGATCTTGTTCAGGTAATTGTCGGCCTGTTCCGGTGTCTCGTACTTATGATACTGCAAGATCTCTGTATACAGCAGCAGAGTGGTCAGCGGCGTGCGCAGATCGTGCGACATCTCGGTGATGAGATTCTTTACCTTGGCAGCGGCCTGTGCTTCCTCTTCCTGCTGCTGGCGCAAAGTCACCCGCATGGAGTCCAGACAGGAGGCCAGCGTGGTGATCTCATCGCTGCCGCGGATGGTAATGGGGTGGTCGAGGTCGCCGCCCTCCATGGCCTGGATCTCCTCACTGAGCTGCACCACGTACCGCACGATCTTACGGCTGTTCAGAAGGAAAAAGCCCGGAAACCACCATAAAATGCACAGGGAAAGCAAAATTTCGCACCCGGTGCCGTAATAGGTATTGAAGCCGTTGTAGTAGAGCATCGCGCTCACCTCACCGTCTGCAAAGGTGAGCGTGTAGCAGGGCAGCCAATCGTAAACGCCGGTCTTATCCACCAGGACCCCCGGGTTCTGATCCGATGTGCCGTTCTGCGGCAAAAACGAGATCATCCCGTCTTTGGGTGCAAACGAAGAGTAGATCATCGTCTGGCCCCGGTAGAGTTCCAGCAGGGTATAACGCCGCTTATGGCTCCAATCCGTCAGTTCCTTTACATCCGTGCTGGCAAGATGATGTTCCGTCACATAGCTCTGCAGCTCCTGCACCTGTTTCTGGGTGGCATGCTGCTGCACCTCCGTGCGGCTGAACCAGAAGCGCAGTCCCTTGGCAAGCACCACCTGCGATACTGTCAGCAGCAGCACGCTTTCCAGCGCCGCCAGTGCGATCATGCCCATAAACTGCTTTGCAAGGCCGTTCTGCTTTTTCATAGACCGCCTTCCTCTCCGGAAACAAAGCGGTAGCCCTTGCCCCACACAGTGCAGATGCGGGTGGGCTTCTGCGGGTCGTCCTCCACCTTCATACGCAGGTTGCGGATATGCACCATCACTGTGCCGTTGGAAACATAGTAGTACGGCTCGTTCCACACCGTCTCATAAATGACCTGAATGGAAAAGATGCGCTGCGGGTTCTGCATGAGCAGCCGCAGAATTTTGTATTCCGTCTCGGTCAGATCCACTTCCCGCTCGTCCACCCACACACGGTTGCAGTCCAGTGCAAGGCGCACACCGTGCAGCTCCAGCGTGGTGTTGTGCGGCTTGTGATGCACCTGATCCTTGCCCTGATACACGCAGTACCGGCGCAGCAGCGCCTTGACCCGCGCGCTCAGCTCCGCAAAGGAGAACGGCTTTGCCAGATAGTCGTCGCCTCCCGCCGTCAGGCCCAGCAGCTTGTCCGACTCCTGCGATTTTGCGGTAAGGAACAAAATGGGCACCGCCGAGGTCTTGCGCAGCTCTTCGCACACGCGCAGACCGCTCATGCCCGGCATCATGATATCCAGAATGACCAGATCCACCTCCGGGTCGAACAGCTCCAATGCCCGCAGGCCGTTCTCTGCCTCCAGAATGTGGTAGCCCTCGCCTGCCAGCAGGATGCGCACACCGTCCCGGATATCCGGGTCGTCCTCCACGATCAGGATCGTCTGTTCTACCATATTCACACTTCCCCCTTGTACTGTCATTCGATTTTAGTATACCAGCAGAACGTTTTAGTTTCTACAAAAGATTTCTTAGGAAAGTTTAAGAAACAGCCGGTTTTGCTTTCTGCTGCCATATGCTCCCCTCCTGTCTTTTCTTTTATAAATAAGTATAATGATCTCCCGGGAAAAGTGCAACCAAAAGGCACCGGCTTGTGCAAAAAAGCCGGTGCCTTGGGGCAGGAATATTTTACAGGTTCAGCAGCACATTGGCCCGGAAAACGTTGCCGCCCGTTTCCACCGTCAGATTGCCGTGATACCTGTGCACGGCAGTTTCGACGGAAACAAGGCCGATGCCCTGTCCGTCATGCTTGGTGGAGCGCAGAACGCCGCCCTGCTTTTTCAGCACGCCATCGTAGCGGTTCTCCACCATCAGGCCCATCATGGCCGGGCTGAGCATCCGGGCCAGCACCTTGATCTGCCGTTCTTCCGGCGGCAGCTTCTGGCTGGCATGGAGCGCATTTTCCAGCAGGTTGCCAAGAATGGTGCACAGGTCGGCCTCCGGCAGGGGCAGGAGCTTGGGCAGTTCCAGCTTCCATTCGATCTGGATGCCCTGTCTCCGAGCCTCGTAGTCGTAGTGGCCGGCAAGCGCATCCACCGCAGCGTTGGCGCACAGGGTGGGTCTGGCATCGCTGAGTTCGCTCTCGTACTGGCTCAGGTAGCTTTTCAGTTCATCCAGCTGCCCGGCCTCGGTCAGGCCGGAGATCACATGCAGGTGCTGGCGGAAATCGTGCCGCAGGTGGCGGGTCTGTTCCAGATAGCTGCGCAGCTCCATATAGCGGCGGGACTCCACGGCCAGCAGCTGGTTTTCGCGGTCCAGCTGGGAGCTGCGGGCATACTCCTTTGCCACGCGGTACATCTCGTACAGCAGCAGAAAGATGCCCAGCAGCGAGATGCTCACTGCCAGCACCGCGATGATGCGGATGCGGTTCATCAGGATGATGCCGATCTCCTTCGGCATACAGAACACCAGAAACGCCGCGTACAGTGCCGGCAGCGGCCATGCCGACTCCCAGAAGGCTTCTCCGTGGTACTCCTGCAGCAGCCACCGGCTCCAGCGCACTGCCGTAAAGCGGAAGATGGTGCTGAGTATCACCGCGAGGGTCAGGCAGATGACCGAGGTGCTGGGCAGAAACACCGGCTGTGCATTGTCCAGCTCAGCTTCCGCGTTCAGCACAACGGCAAGCAGGGTGCACACAGACATCATCACTGCCGACACCGAGAACAGAAACATGGTCTGGCTGATCGATACTTCCCGGTCGGTGCGCCAGCGCAGCAGCCAGAAGCTGATGATGAGCAGCGGGATGAGCAGGAAGTTCGTTTCCATGTCCAGCATGCAGCACACCGCTGCGCCAGCCAGACCCATCAGTGCGATCGCCGACGCACCGATGGCATAGGTTTTACACGGTGCACGCAAGTGCTCCTGCAGCGAGGCAAGGCAGAGGTATTCTGCCGGATACATCATTGCAAATTCCAGAAAAAAACGTCCAAACAATGCAAAATTCACAAGCGCTCTCCTTTCCAGATCAGAATTCCCGCTGCATCCCACGGAACTGGTACTGCGTAAATTGGGCGAGCAGGCTGTTTTTGTCCTTCTGCCGCACCGGCAGATGGGTCCCATCCAGCATTTCAATGCAGTCGCCCTCAAACCGCAGCACCTTGGACATGTTGATGATCACGCCGCGGTTGCACACCAGAAATTCCGGCTGGGTCTGAAGCTGTTCCTGCACCTGTGCAAAATTTGCCGTGGCCCGGCACTCGCCGTCATCCGTGACCACACGCACATAATGGTTCTGTGCCGTAGCATAGTAGATCTTGGTCAGCGGCAGCCGCACGATCTGCCGGGCAATGCGCACCTCCAGCTCTGGCTGCTGGCGGCACAGCACCCGCCGCAGCTCCCCTGCCAGCTGCTCGAACTTTTCTTCCTTATAAGGCTTGAGCAGATAATCGAATGGATGTACCGGAAAGGCATCCCACACGTACTCCGGCGAGGATGTCACAAACACGATCAGCAGGTCCGGGTCGGCCGCACGCAGCCGCCGCGCCGTCTCAATGCCATTGGTGCCCTCCATGCAGATGTCCAGAAACACTACCTGATACCCTTCGCGCCAGTCGGCCCGCAAAAATTCATCTCCGCTGGCAAAACAGCTGCAGGATATGTTCTCATTTTCAAATGCCTTTTTCAGCAGCTGTTCCAACCGTTCGGCATCCGGCTTGCGGTCTTCCACGATTGCCGTCCGCAGGTTCATCGCTGCACCCCCCGTTCCTTCTGCTTCCCTATTTTTTATTCTATTATAGCACAAGTTCCGCCTTCCGTGGTCTGCCATTCGCGCACAAAACAGCCCGTTTCGCGCAGGCTGCGGCAGTGGGCAGAAATTTTTTGTGTGTTTTCGTGGCTGCTATGCAAAACAAAAAAGGCACCACACAATGTGTGATGCCTTTCTGATCTGGTGGAGAATAGCGGGATCGAACCGCTGACCTCTTGCATGCCATGCAAGCGCTCTCCCGAACCACGCACTCACGCACCCCCACGCAAAGGTGCGAGAATGAACGATATTTAGCGTTAGAACGTTTTATTTCGAGAAAGGCACATTCTCACCCAAAAGCAACTCTGTTGCTTAAAGAGTTTTATTGACGATGTATAGTTTACAACCTGTCTCTAGGTGTTGTCAAGATGTTTTATCCCCCTTTCGGCACCAAACAGGTTGAAATCTTCTTATTTATCAAGCGGAAAAGCGCAATTTTGATTTTCAAAAATCGGAATTGCGCTTTTTTATTTCAAAAAATCTATTGCGAGGAGGTTTTCTACAATGTCAACATCTTACCGACGCTATTTCAGAGCACAGCCACATGACCCTTGATTACTTCTACGGACAAGCCGGAGAACTTTTCTCATTCTACCGCATCCCGAAAGCACTGTTTCAGGAACCACGATTCCAGAACTTGTCAACCGATGCCAAAACACTGTACGGTATCCTGCTCGACCGCATGAGCCTTTCTGCTAAAAATGGCTGGCTGGACGAGCAGGGCCGGGTATTCATCATCTTCACAATTGAGGATGTCAAGAGGGCGTTGTGTTGCGCAGACAACAAAGCAACCAAGTTGCTCCGGGAACTTGAAAAGTTTGGTTTGATTGAACGAAAACGCAGAGGTCTGGGAAAGCCAAGTTTGGTGTATGTGAAGAACTTTTCGGCAGAATCGT
>ENA-OPVY01000392-OPVY01000392.1-human-gut-metagenome-genome-assembly--contig:-NODE-392-length-37548-cov-16.399781_pt1 | contig 37548 bp, 38 predicted proteins | sample MGYA00241503_ERZ501998 | MGnify/ENA primary metagenome ERZ501998 (study PRJEB25962, sample SAMEA2042107) | human gut metagenome | biome: human gut; feature: human-associated habitat; material: faeces... | reverse complement strand
CAAGTATAATACCACACCCCCGCCTCCTTGTCAACACTTTTTGACAGATTTTTTCCATTTTCTTTGCAGAGCAAAGATTCTCCCCGTTTTTCACCCGTTACAGGACGTGCCTTTTTTCTTGACAAGACAGTGCACAGAACGTATTATGGAGTCATCCCCAGCATCCTGTATAAGGTAGCTATACTTATGATATAAAGGAGAAGCGCCATGCCCTGTGTCAACATCCGCGGCTGCTGCATCGGCGAGGGCCGCCCCAAAGTTATTATTCCTATTGTAGAGCCCACGGAAACCGCCGTTCTTGAAAAAGCTGCCGAGTTTTCCACATTGCGCGCCGATTGTGTGGAATGGCGCATCGATTGCTTTGAAGGCGCAAAAGACCTTCCGGCTATCGTGCACTGCGCCGCGAAGCTCCGTGTTGCCTTGAAGGATAAGCTGCTGCTTTTCACCTTCCGCACAAAAGCCGAAGGCGGCAAGGCCGCTTTGGCTCACGAAGAGTATCTTCATTTTATCCGCACCGTTCTTGCCACCGACTGCGCCGATCTGATCGACATTGAATTTTTCACTGCAGGCGCAGAGCTTCCCGCGCTGATCGAAGATGCCCACACCGCCGGGGCTGCAGTGGTGTGTTCCAGCCACGACTTCCATAAAACGCCGCCGCGCGCCGAACTGGTGAGCCGCATGGTTGCCATGCAGCAGGCCGGGGCTAATCTGCCCAAGCTGGCTGTGATGCCCCAGAGCCGTGCCGATGTGCTGGAGCTTCTGGCTGCCACCGCTGAAATGGCCGACCGGCATCCGGAGACTCCCATCATTACCATGAGCATGGGAGCTCTGGGCGCGGTGAGCCGCCTTTCCGGCGAAGCCCTTGGCTCCGCCATGACCTTTGCCAATCCCGGACAGGCAAGTGCACCGGGGCAGGTATCGCTGGACATCGTAAATGAAGTACTGGATGCACTGCATTTGTAACCAACAACTCGGAATTTGTGGAGGAAACAAACATGGAAGATAATAAATCAACGAATGTCAAGAAAACGGTAAAATCAGGAATAACTTTTGGAAGTGCATTAGCTATGGTTATTAGTTATACAACGTGGAAGTCTGTCGGTTGGGCGATTTTTCATGGATTACTTAGTTGGGTATATGTCGTATATTTCCTTTTGCGTTACTAAATTCCAGTTTGTCGCACATCCTGCCTAAAACAAAAACCGGAACGATCGTCCCTTTTTTCGGGTGGATCGTTCCGGTTTTTATGTTATATTGAAAATCGTTTTATGCCAGCTTGGCTTCCAGACGGGTGCGGATGGCCTTGATAAAGCCCTCGCTGTCCACAGCGGTGGGGGTGATGCCCTCAGCCAGACCGCACAGGTCTTTCGTCATGATGCCGTCGTTCAGGGTCTGCAGGCTGGCGGCTTCCAGTGCCTCGCCAAACTTCACCAGCTCCGGCAGGCCGTCCAGTTCACCGCGCTTCTTAAACGCGCCAGACCACGCAAAGATGGTAGCCATGGGGTTAGTGGAGGTCTTTTCGCCCTTCAGGTACTTATAGTAATGGCGGGTAACGGTGCCGTGGGCAGCCTCGAACTCATATTTGCCGTCCGGACTGACCAGCACGCTGGTCATCATTGCCAGAGAGCCAAAAGCGGTGGAGACCATATCGCTCATCACATCACCGTCGTAGTTCTTGCAGGCCCAGACAAAGCCGCCCTCGCTGCGAATGACGCGGGCAACGATATCGTCAATGAGGCTGTAGAAATAGGTGATGCCTGCGGCCTCGAACTTTGCCTTATACTCGGTGTCGTACACCTCCTGGAAGATATCCTTGAAGGTGTGGTCGTACTTCTTGGAGATGGTATCCTTTGCGCCGAACCACAGATCCTGCTTCACATCCAGTGCGTAGTTGAAGCAGCTGCGGGCAAAGCTGCGGATGGAATCATCCTTGTTGTACTGGCCCTGCAGAACGCCAGCGCCCTCAAAGTCAAACACGGTGGCGCGCTGCTCAGAGCCATCGGCACCGGTGAACACCAGTTCAGCCTTGCCTGCACCCGGGATGCGGAACTCAGTGCACTTGTACACATCGCCGTAGGCGTGGCGGGCAATGGTGATGGGCTTTTTCCAGTTCTTTACCACCGGCTTGATGCTGTCGATCATGATGGGTGCGCGGAACACGGTGCCGTCCAGCACCGCGCGGATGGTGCCGTTGGGGCTTTTCCACATCTCATGCAGCTTATACTCGTCCATGCGCTGGGCATTGGGGGTGATGGTGGCGCACTTGACCGAAACGCCGTACTTCTTGTTGGCAAGGGCGGCATCCATGGTCACCTTGTCGGCGGTAGCGTCGCGGTTGGGCAGGCCCAGATCGTAATATTCGGTCTTGAGGTCCACAAACGGAAGGATCAGTTCGTCCTTGATCATCTTCCACAGAATGCGGGTCATTTCGTCGCCGTCCATCTCGACGAGGGGCGTGGTCATTTTGATCTTTTCCATAGCAGGGTTCCCTTTCCTCTCTTTGGATCGTTTCTCCAGCCGCGCTGCACTGCCAGATGCCGCGCGGGCAGTTCGGCAGAATGTTTATTTGCGGTAAGCGGCTGCCAGCTTTTCAAGGGCCGGCAGGCTGCGCTTGACCTTTTCGGTATCGATGCAGTAGGCAAGGCGCACATAGCCCTTGACACCGAAGCTGTCGCTGGGCACCAGCAGCAGGTCAAACTCCCGGGCCTTCATGCAGAAGGCGTTGGCATCCTCTTCCAGAGCCTTGGGGAAGATGTAGAAGGTACCGCCGGGGCGCTCCACCTCAAAGCCCAGCTCGGTGAGCTTATCGTACAGCAGGTTCATGTTGGTCTCATACACACTCAGATCACTGGTCACATCCTGACAGCGGCTTACGGCCCGCTGGATGATGCTGGGCGGGCAGTTGTGGCCGGTGAAGCGGGAGATCTGGGCCATCATGTCCACCAGCACATCCTCGCCTTCACAGCCCGGACGCACCGCCACATAGCCAAGGCGCTCGCCGGGCAGGCTCAGGCTCTTGGAGTAGGAGAAGCAGGTGAGAGTGTGGGGGTAGAACGCCGCCGGGTAGGGCACCTTTTTGCCGTCAAATGCGATATCCCGGTAGGGCTCATCGCTGACAAGGAAGATATTGTGGCCGAACGCCTTGCTCTTCTCGGTCAGGATCTCTGCCATGCGGGTGAGCGTCCCGGCAGAGTAGACCACGCCGGTGGGGTTGTTGGGGGTGTTGATGAGCACACAGGTGGTCTTTTCGCCGATCATCTGCTCGAATGCGTCCAGATTGGGCTGGAAGGTCGGTGCCTGCGGCGGCACCACCTTGAGGACTGCCCCGGTGCCCGCCACATAGGGGCCGTACTCCGGGAAGTAGGGCGCAAAGGTGAGCACCTCGTCGCCGGGCTGCGTAACCGCACGGATGGCATGGGCAATGGCACCCGCCGCACCGGTGGTGGGGAAGATGTGCTTCTGCTCATAGGGCAGGCCAAAGGTCTTTGTCAGGTGCGCTGCCACATCGGTGCGGAAGCCCGGGTCGCCCTGACTGGGGCAGTAGCCGTGCAGGTTTACCGGCTCTTCGTTGGTCAGCAGATCCTGCATGGCAGCAGTGAACTCCTGCGGGCAGGGCACGCTGGGGTTGCCCAGCGAGTAATCGAACACGTTCTCATATCCGATCTCGGCAGCACGCTGCTTGCCGTACATAAAGGTCTCGCGGATGACGCTCTTATTGCCGAGCATCGCGCGATAAGTCTCGTTCAGCATAATACTTTCCCCCGAGAGTTTATTTGTGGGCAGCCGTATAGCTCTGCTCCACCTTGATGATGCAGCTGTAGGCTGTATCCTGTTCCTTGATGAACTGTTCCAGCTGTTCCAGCAGCTCTACCTTATCCCCTGCATAGCCTGCCGGCAGCACCAGATCAAACAGCACGTTGGTGTGGGTCCTGCCCGGCACGATGCGCAGATCGTGCAGCGAAAGCTCCGGGTCCATCTGACGCAGCTTTTCGGTCAGACGGGCACGCAGCACCCCCACTGCGGCGTCCGAGGTGACGATGGGATCGTAGTGGATGGTCACCATGAGGTTGTCGTTTTTAAAGAAGTCCCGTTCGATGTTGTCGATCAGGTCGTGTGCCTCCAGCGGGTCCTGCTCGGCGGGCAGCTCCACATGCAGGGAGGCGAACTGGTGTCCCGGGCCGTAGTCGTGCACCATCAGGTCATGCATTCCCAGCACGCCGGGATAGGAGAGCACCTTCTGCTCGATGTGGTCCACCAGATCCTCGCTGGGGCTTTCGCCCAGCAGCGGGCTGAGCGTATCCATCACAAGGCCCCAGCCGGAGATCAGGATGAACGCCGCCACGCCTACACCCATCAGGCCATCCAGCACATCCCAGCCGGTCACGCGGCACAGCACCGCTGCAATGAGCACCGCGCTGGTGCTCAGCACATCGTTGCGGCTGTCCGCAGCAGTGGCAATGAGGGTCTCGGAGCCGATGATGCGCCCGATGGTGCGGTTGAAGCCGCTCATCCACAGCTTGACGAGGATGGATGCGATCAGCACGGCCACCGTGAGCCAGCTGAACATCACCGGGGTGGGGTGCAGCACCTTGACCACAGATTCCTTCAGCAGCGAAAAGCCGATGCCGAGAATGGTCACGCTGACTACCAGCCCCGCCAGATATTCATACCGGGCATGGCCGAAGGGATGCTCTGCGTCCGGGGCCTTGCCGGCCAGCTTGAAGCCCACCAGACTGACCACGTTGGACGAGGCATCCGACAGGTTGTTCAGGGCATCTGCCATGATGGCAATGGAGCCGAACAGGGTACCCACGGTCAGCTTGCCCAGACACAGCAGCAGGTTGCATGCCACGCCCACCCAGCAGGCAAGGTTGCCGTAGGCGGCGCGCACCTTAGGGTCCTGCGCATGGTCGGGCTGGCGGATGAAAAGACGAATCAAAAACTGAGTCATAACGGTCCTCCATGGGCAGCGCTGGACACCTGCATACCCTGTTATAGCTTATAGTATAGCATTTCGCTTTATCGTTTTAAAGCATTTTCCGAAAACTTTTGCCCGGTATAGAAAGACCCCGGCAGAGCGGGATGCCCTGCCGGGGAGCTTTATGGGAACGGTAAACCGGGATTTTCGGATGAATTACTTCTCAGAAGGCTTGCTCAGGTCCACGCTGCGGATGATCTTGCGCACCGGCAGGATGCTCTTGGCATTCATGGACAGCTCGTCCACGCCCATGCGCAGGAAGGTCTCGGTCAGGGCGGTGTCGGCACCCAGCTCACCGCAGATGCCCACCCAGATGCCGTGGCGATGGCCCGCCTCAATGGTCATCTTGATGGCGCGCAGCACAGCGGGATGGTGCGGGTTGAAGAACGGCTCCAGCTTTGCATTCTGGCGGTCCAGCGCACAGGTGTACTGGGTCAGGTCGTTGGTGCCGATGGAGAAGAAGTCGCACTCGGCAGCCAGCTCGTCCGCGATCAGCACAGCGGCGGGGGTCTCGATCATGGTGCCTACCTCGATGTTCTGGCCCATCTTCACGCCCTCGGCGGTCAGTTCTGCGCGGCACTCTTCCAGAACAGCCTTGGCGTCCTGCAGCTCCCGCAGGCTGGTGATCATGGGGAACATGATGCTCATGTTGCCGTAGGCAGAAGCACGCAGCAGAGCGCGCAGCTGGGTCTTGAAGAAGTCCCTGCGGGTCAGGCAGATGCGGATGGCGCGGTAGCCCAGAGCGGGGTTCTCCTCGTGATCCAGCTTCATGTAATCGACGGTCTTATCGGCACCGATGTCACAGGTACGGACGACCACCTTGCGGGGAGCCAGACTCTCCACCACCTGCTTGTAGGCCTCGAACTGGTAGTCCTCGGTGGGGAAGTCCTTGCAGTTCAGGTAGACGAACTCAGTGCGGAACAGGCCTACGCCGCCGGCATCGTTCTGCTGCACAGCACCCACATCGCTCATGCCGCCGATGTTGGCAAAGACATTGATGGTCTTGCCGTCCAGCGTGGTGTTGGGCTTGCCCTTCAGCTCCTGCAGCAGGGCCTGCTTCTTCTGATCTTCCTGCTGGCGCTTCTTCAGGCTCTTGAGCAGGTCGGGGGTGGGGTCAACGTAAACGCAGGCGTTGTAGCCATCGATGACCGCCATCTTGCCGTCCCAGTCGTCCTGAATATCCTTGCACTGGATCAGGGCAGGGATATTCATGCTGCGGGCCAGAATGGCGGTGTGGCTGTTGGAGCTGCCCTCACGGGTGATAAAGCCCAGCAGCAGGCTCTTATCCATGCGGACGGTCTCAGACGGGGCCAGATCCTCCGCGACCAGAATGCTGGGCTCGGTGCCCTGCAGGCTGGCGTTGTCCACCCCCTGCAGGATGTCCAGAATGGCCTGTGCGATATCGATGACATCTGCACTGCGGGCCTGCAGATACGGGTCATCCATGGCGGCGAACACCGCAGCCTGATTGTTGCCGGCGGTCTTGACGGCGTACTCGGCGCACATCTTCTGCCCGTTGATGATCTCCTTGATGGCGTCCACAAAGTCGTCGTCATCCAGCATCATGGCGTGGATGTTGAACACCTCGGCGATGTCCTCGCCGGCTTCTGCCAGTGCCTTTTCGTACAGGGCGGTCTGCTGCTCAATGGCCTTCTGGCGGGCAGCTTCAAAACGCTCCAGTTCTGCGGCAGTATCTGCCACAGGGGCGGTGGAAATAGCGGTATCTTTTTTCTTATAGATCTTCAGCTTGCCAATGGCGATGCCATTGAGTACGCTTTTGCCGGTGCCTACCTGCATTGCACACTACTCCTTCTTCATCTGTGCCGGGGCCGCACTGCTCCGACAGTCCAAAAAAAGCCCCCGCAGCTCACCCGCGAGGGCCTTCCTCATGTTAACTGCGGAATCAGACGTTCTCGGTCAGGAACTTCTGGATGGCTGCTGCAGCAGCTTCCTCGTCGTCGCCCTCGACCTTGACGGTAACGGTCTCACCCTGCTTGACGCCCATGCCCATCAGAGCCATCAGCTTGCGCATATCGCAGCTCTTGCCGTCCTTTTCCAGGGTAGCGCTGCTGGCAAAGCCCTTGACGGTCTTGACGAGCAGGCCGGCGGGACGAGCGTGGATGCCGCATGCATCCTTAACGGTATACTGGAATTCCTTCATAATCATTTTCTCCTTACTTAATCCCGTGCGGCGCTTCTGCACTTGCACCAGACGCGGCCGAGCCGCGGCACGGTTGATACATCTATTATAAACCCTTGCCGGGAATTTTTCACCACTTCATATTGCTAATTTTTTATGCAAAATTTTGGTACAATTGAACATACAAATGTGACAAAAATGCACGCATTTCACTTTTTCTTCTGCTTGTGCGCAAATTTTAGGCAAATTGCGGCCTGATTTCGCATCAAAGCCCGAAGCTGTTCCCGGTCGTTTCCGGCTTTGGCAGGTCGTTCCGGTGCTTATTCCACCGGATATCCCTCGGCATCCAGCGGCAGTTCCGTATAAGGCACAGCCTGCGGCACGGCATCCGGCTCACCGGAGGTCTGCTGGGCGGTCAATTCCTCGTCATGGCGTTCGCCCCAATCGCCGCTGTAGTCCTCGCCGGAGGTCTGCTGTGCCGGTTCGCTGCCGGTCAGCTCTTCGTCGTGGCGCTCACCCCAGTCGCCCTCGTAGTCCTCGCCGGAAGTCTGCTTTGCCTCAGCTTCCGCCATAGCGGCCTGCATGTCTTTCAGGCCCACCACAACGCCGGAGGGCCGTTCCAGCAGGTAAGCTCCCACGGCCTTTTTGCGGTACACCAACAGCACGCCGTAGCGGCTGGTCTCGCCGCTGCTTGCCGCCGGGATCAGCGCCGTCCATTTTTCCACGGTCTTGCCCTTGTAGCGTGCAAGGTCCATGCCGCTCTGCTGCACCACCCCGTTGAAGGCCGAAAAGCTGTCATCCCACTTGCGGGGGATCTTTACCTTATCTGCCGTGATGGATGCGCCGTCCACATCCAGACCGTAGCCGGTGAACCATGTCTGGATGTCCTGTGCACTCTCAATTTTGTTCACCGCCGCCGAGACCGCAACGGTACGGTTGCTGATGAACCGGCCCAGCAGGGCACTGCACACCACCAGTGCGCAGCACATGGCACCCAGACCCAGTTTTTTCAGGCTCGTTTTGCTTAACGTGACTACAAACATATCCCCATGCCTCCCCAGCCTGTTTATTGCTCTGAGAACAATTTATTCAGCACAGTTGGGGTGTATGACAAAAGGGCAGGTAAAACCTGCCCTTTTGTCAATATCGATCAATGTGCTTTTGTAAAATCTTCCGAGCTTACTTCGCCGTTCTGGCGGAGCACCTGTTTCAGCACCTGCATCACGCCGTATTCCCGGTGGGACGGTGCCAGAAACGGCACCTGCGCCCGCAGCGGTCCGCTGCCGTTCTCCATCAAAAAGCCGTACTTCGCAGTGGTGAGCATCTCGGCATCGTTGTAGGTGTCGCCAAAGGCCATCATGCTGTCGGCCGGAATGCCCAGCAGTGCACCCACCTTTGCCAGTGCTGCACCCTTGTGCACACCTGGGTTCATCACGTCCACCCAGTTTCTGCCTGCCACTGCCACCGAGAATGCACCGCCATTTCCGGTGTGGAATGCGCCGTAGATCCGGTCGAAGGCTTTCTGCGAGTCGTCGTTGGGCAGATAGACGGTAAACTTATCCGCCGCCGCTTCCACCGCAGTCAGGTCATCCACGTATTCCACCCGGGTATAAAAATTCTTGAAAACTTTATCGTATTTCTCGTCCTGCTTTTCCGCGTAGGCCGCCTGCAGTCCGCACAAAAGGCCCACGTCTCCGGCCTGCTTTGTGCTGCGGGCCAGCTGCCGCCAGCCCTCGGCAGGCATTTCGGACACAAACAGGTCTTTCCCCTTCCAGCGGGCAGCGCCGCCGTTGTCGCCAATGAGAATGATTTCCTCCAGCAGATCGGGGAACATCGTTTCCAGTGTGTACAGAGGCCGCCCGCTGGCGGCGGCAAACAAGATGCCCTGCCCGGCCAGTGCACGGATGGTCTCGGTAAACTTTGGCGGCAACTGGCTGTACTCGTCCAGAAGGGTCGCGTCCATGTCCGATGCGATCAGGCGAATGCGGTCCATTGCAGTTTCCTCACTTATCCGATGTAGCTGATGTTCACGTCCATATCGCCCTTATAGCCGGGCAGGCGTGCCGTGCAGGTGCCCTGCCACAGGGCGCAGTCGATGGGGCTGCTGGCAACACCATAATGCGCGTTCCAGATGGTATATTTTTTCAGGCTGTTCAGATTGACACGCTTGCGGTACCACAGGGTAGAGGCATACACACCGGGTTTGTAGCCCTGTGCCTTGACCTCCTCACAGAAGGCGATGGCGCACTTGGTGCGGTCCTCCATACCCAGACCGTCGGCGCGGCCGGAACCATTGGAAGCGCCGGATGCTTCGGTGTCAAAGAAGATGGGGTAATCCAGCTTGCGTCCGTTCAGTACGTAGGCGCAGGCAAAGGCTTCCTCCTTGGCTTCCTCCTCGGTGGTAGCCTGACTGAAGAAATACACGCCCACCTTCAGGCCCGCATTCTTCACATTGGTGAAATGCTCCTCGAACATGGGGTCCAGCACCAGCGTGCCGGAAGCACCATAGCCGCGGTAGCCGATGCGGACGATCACAAAGCTCACGCCTGCCTTTTTGATCTGTTTCCAGTCGATGTTCTTCTGATACTTGGAAACATCCACACCGAAGGTCTTGCCATTTTCCAGCACACCGTCCGCATTGAAGGAATAGAGTTTATTGTCGATGCACTGGATGCCGGTCACCGGCTTGTTGGTGGTCTGGCTGTAGTAGTAGGTCTTGCCGCCGGAGGTGCGCCAGCCGGAGTAGACCGGCTCCGGCTGAGACTCGTCTTTTCCCAGCCAGCCGAACAGGAAATTGAGCAGCCAGCTGAAAAATCCGTTCTCATCGCTCAGGTCGATGCACTGGGCCTCGGCGGCATCCATGGCACCGGCATCCAGCGCGGCACGGATCTCTTCCGGTGTCAGCACCACGCTGTTTTCCGGCGTGTGCTGGTTCGTGCTGTTCTCCTCCGCTTCGGTGGCCTGTACAGGCGGTGCTTCCGGGTCCTGTGCAGCAAGCTCCGGGGTCTCCGTCTGCAGGGTGGGCATTGCCGTTTCCTGCTGTGCAGAAACAGTCTCGGTCACTGCCGCGGTACTTTCTTCCGGCTGTGCAGCCAGTGCCAGCGGTGCGCCCATTGAAAAGGTCATTGCCAATGCCAGAACTGCCGCTGCACACCGCGTTTTGCCGCGGGTGCCGCGGGCAGTCAGTTTATTCCAGAACGTTTTTTTCATGCTGTGCTCCAAACCTCATGTATTTTTATCGGGATGCCGCCCTTCGCAAAAAGGGCAGCGTTTCATCTTCTCAATACTTTTTCAGTATACACCCGCGGGCAAGCCCCCGTCAATTGCCGCACACTGCAAAGCGCAGCTCCGAAAAGCTGCCGCCCCGGTATCAGAAAATGCTCCAAAACAGATACGTCTCAGCCCGCAAAAACATTGCACAAAGCCAAAAATTGCAGATATTTCCAGCAAAATCAGCATTTTGTCTTGTTGTCTTGACATGTGTATGGTATTATACTTGACATGCAGTTTTTGCATTGAATCCACCATCTTGAAACAGAAAGGCAGTTTCTCATGTCAAATGTGAAAGATTTCTTAAAACGCAAGGATATCGTCATCACCCCGCAGCGCTATCTCATTGAAGCGCTGGGTGCCATGGCGCAGGGCCTGTTTGCCAGCCTGCTGATCGGCACCATCATCAAGACGCTGGGCCAGCAGACCGGCCTTGACGTGCTGGTAGACCTTGGCGGTTATGCCACGGCCATGAGCGGCCCGGCCATGGCCTGCGCCATTGGCTGGGCGCTGCACTGCCCGCCGCTGGTGCTGTTCAGCCTGATCACCGTAGGCTACTCGGCCAATGCTCTGGGCGGCGCAGGCGGCCCGCTGGCCGTGCTCATCATTGCCATCGTGGCTTCCGAACTGGGCAAGGCCGTGAGCAAGGAGACCCGCGTGGACATCCTCGTGACCCCGCTGGTGACCATTTTTTCCGGCGTGGGCCTTTCCATGCTGATCGCCGCACCCATTGGCGCTGCCGCAAGTCAGGTGGGCACCCTGATCATGTGGGCCACCGAGCAAGCCCCGCTGGTCATGGGCATTCTGGTATCCGTCATTGTGGGCGTGGCGCTGACCCTGCCCATTTCCTCTGCCGCCATCTGCGCCGCGCTGGGTTTGACCGGCCTTGCCGGCGGTGCCGCCGTGGCAGGCTGCTGCGCCCAGATGATCGGCTTTGCCGTGATGAGCTACAAGGAGAACGGCGTGGGCGGTCTGGTCAGTCAGGGCCTTGGCACCAGCATGCTGCAGATGGGCAACATCGTCAAGAACCCCCGTATCTGGATCGCGCCCACACTGGCCAGTGCCATCACCGGCCCGCTGGCCACCTGCGTGTTCCACTTTGAGATGAACGGTGCCGCTGTGTCCTCCGGCATGGGCACCTGCGGTCTGGTGGGTCAGATCGGCGTGTACACCGGCTGGGTCAGCGACATTGCCGCCGGTACCAAAGCCGCCATCACCCCGATGGACTGGGCTGCCATGGTGCTGCTGTGCTTTGTTCTGCCCGCTGTGCTGAGCGTGATCTTCTGCGAGATCGAGCGCAAACTGGGCTGGATCAAAGAGGGCGACCTGAAGCTGAACTGATTTTTAAGCGGAAAATTCTTTTTGCTTTTTGTTTTTGATAGAGCAACTCCCGGCAGGCTGTGGTCTGCCGGGAGTTGTCTTTTCACGGTTAAACACGCGGCTGCGCTCTGCACAGGAAGCGCTCAAACGATTCGTTTCCCGTCCAGCACTGCCTGCGTGAGGGTATCGCCTTCATACACCAGCTTGAGGGAGAAATAAGGCCGTTCCTCATTCAGCAGCCGGAAGAAGATCTTGTCGCCCTCCCAGATGGGCAGTTCAGCCGCCTTATCCTTCGGCACCCATTCCAGCACGCCTTCCCTGCAGGCATCGCCCTGCACCATCTCGCCCGTCCATTCATCAGCGGTGTACAGGTGGATGAACTCGGTCATGTTGCCCCAAATAAAGGTCAGCAGACCCCGGGCGCGGAAGCGCTTCAGCGTCAGGCCGGTCTCCTCCTTCACTTCCCGCAGCAGACAGTCCTCCGGGCTTTCAAACCGCTCAAACTTTCCGCCCACGCCGATCCATTTGTCGTGGTTGTAGTCGTCCTGCTTTTTGATGCGGTGCAGCATCAGGTAGGCATCGTCCCGTTCCAGATAGCACAGCGTGGTGCTGAAAATGGGAAATTCGGGGTTCATGAAGGCTCCTAGATTCATTGAGTTCTCCTTTTGATCTTGTTTTTGTGGAAAATGCCGTTTTTCGCTGCGGCCCCTCCCGTGAAAAAACACCCCCGGCAAAGCCCGCAGGCTTTGCCGGGGTGCAAATCAAAAATAACTTTTTCCTCTGAATATGCCAGAGCAACGCGGCGGCAATTTAAAATCATTGCCCCTTCCGGCTTGCTCTTCCCTTGCCCGCATTGTTCAGCTTGCGCACAAGGTCGTTCTGATGCTTGCGCTGGCTTGGTGTGGGCTGCGGGTCCTTGGCCTCCTCGGCGCGGCGGCCGCTCTGGGCGGTGTCCGGATCGATGCGTTCCAGCGTCCACTCCTGATTGCCGCCTGCTACAAAGTTCCAGATCTGGGCCTGTGCACCGTTGGCGGTGTTCATGCCCACAAGGTCAATGTATTTATCCGCCAGCACATTGCGGATGCGGGTGCGCCCGCTGCGGGTGGGCTCCAGCGCCCAGCACTGGCTCAGCCCGCTGGTGCGGCTCCACTGGTGCAGCCATGTGCCCTCCACCACACCGCCAAGGGCCAGATCCATCATCTTTCCGGTAAAGCGGTTGCAGATGCGCCAGCGGCCCTCGCCTGCGTCCACGAACTGCCACTGCTGCCACGGATGGCCCGCATAGCTCCACAGCTGGATGGCCGCGCCGTTCTCGGTGTTGAAGTTCTTTACTTCCAGCACCTTCCCATTGGGGGCTTTGATGATATAAAATTCATTTTCCAGAATGACTGCCTGCGATACCTTTGCCATAGAGCACAACTCCTTTCCAGTTTGGTAGCCCTATTATAACGTATTTACCCTTTAGCAGCAAGGACGCTTTTTCATAATCTTTTTACGTTTTATTGTGCATTTTGACATGATTTTCATCGTTGAAACGTTTACGTGCAACAAAAGCGTTTCCTACCGGTTTCTCTTTGCACTCCGGCCTTTGTTGTGATACAATAAAGGCACATGCTTTAAGGGAGGGAATTGCCATGACCAACGAAACCTTGGAAACCATCAAAAACCGCCGCAGCTGCCGTGCCTATAAGCCGGAGCAGATCACAAACGAAGAACTGGATGCCGTGCTGGAAGCCGGCACCTACGCCGCCAGCGCCATGGGCCGCCAGAGCGCAAAGATCGTGGTCGTGCAGGACGCTGCCGCCCGCGCCCAGCTCACCCGCATGAACGCCGCTGTCATGGGCAGGGACACCGACCCCATGTACGGCGCTCCCACCATTCTGGTGGTGCTGGCCGATGCTCACGCCGCAAATGCCGTACCCGACGGCAGCCTTGTCATGGGCAACCTGATGCTGGCTGCAGCTTCGCTGGGGCTGGGCAGCTGCTGGATCAACCGCGCAAAGGAAGAGTTTGAAACAGAAGAGGGCAAGTCCCTGCTCCGGCAGTGGGGCATCGAGGGCGATTGGGTCGGCATCGGCCACTGTATTCTGGGCTACCCTGCTGCAGACCCCAAGCCCGCAGCACCCCGCAAACCGGATTATATCGTAAAAGTGTAAGGAGAACTATGAAGCCTGATTACAAGCTGGTCGCCAAGGCCAAATACATCCACGCCACCGCCGACCTTGCCAGTGAACTCTGGCATGAGGTGTACAAGCGCTATTACCCCGCAAAGCAGCTGGACACCCTTGTGGAAGAGCTGCAGAGCGCCGATGCCATTGAGGAGGACATCGACAACGATGTGAACTACTTCCTCGTGGTTCTGAGCGGCAAGACCATCGGCTACTTTGCGTGGAAGATGGAGAACACCGCCCTGCACCTGATGCACCTGTACCTCAAGCCCGAATACCGCGGCAAGGCACTGGGCCGGGACATCGTGCTCTCCTGCGAGCGGCTGGCCCGCGGCGAGGGCAAGGGCCGTGTGTGGTGCACCGTGCACGCCAAGGCCCTGCCGGTGCAGCAGTTCTTCAAGGCCCTGCGCTACCGCAATTTAAAGCCCGCCGAGCAGGAAAACGGCACCGTCCCCCGGGACGAAGTGGTGTTTGAGCACACGCTGGGCTAAAAAGCCGCAAAAGCTATTGAAATTTCTCCCCGTTTGTACTACACTGGTGTAGTGTAATAAAGTGCCTGCCTGTGGGCGGCATCTGCAAAAAAGGAGAACGACATGGCAAAAGATCATCCTACCGGCCAGTCCGGTCTGTATCAGGCATTTTTGCAGCTCAAGACCCCGGAACAGTGTTACCGTTTTTTACAGGATGTGTGCAGCTATTCCGAGCTGAGCGCAATGGAGCAGCGCTACAACATTGCCGAGATGCTGGTGGACAAGCGCATCTACACCGAGATCATGGATAAGACCGGTGCATCCAGCGCCATCATCAGCCGGGTAAGCCGGGTGCTGAGTGCCGACGACAGCGTGTTGCGCGCCTTGCTGGAAGCGGAAAAAGCTGCCGACGATCAAAACTGAACTTCCACACAAACCATGCCGCGTGCCGCCCGTGCGGTATGCGGCTTTTATCATTCAACCGGGAAGGCAGAAGTCCCCACGCCAGCGGGGTACTTCTATCGTTTTTCCTCATGCGGCGCAGATGCGCCGTCTTCATCAGAAATCAGGGAGGTTTGATTTTTATGAGCAAAGCTGTTGTATTTTTTGCCGAGGGCACCGAGGAATGTGAAGCCCTGCTGGTGGTCGATCTGCTGCGCCGCGCCAAGGTGGAGGTGACCGTGGCCAGCGCATCCGGCAGCCGCGAGATCGTGAGCAGCCACAAGGTGCATATCACCGCCGACGCACTGGCCGAAGAGGTGGATTATTCGGATGTGGACATGGTGGTGCTGCCCGGCGGCATCCCCGGCACCCCGAACCTTGCCGCCAACAAGACCGTTACCGACACCTGCGTTTCCTTTGCAAAGAGCGGCAAAAAGGTAGCTGCCATCTGCGCAGCACCCAGCGTGCTGGCATCTCTCGGCCTGCTGGAGGGCAGAAAAGCCACGGCGCACGCCGGTTTCCAAGACAAATTGGCCGGTGCCGAGGTGCTGGATACCGAAGTGGTAGTGGACGGCAATATCACCACCAGCTACGGTCTGGGCGGTGCCATCCCCTTTGCGCTGGAGCTGGTGCGCCAGCTGGCCGGGCAGGCTGAGGCCGACCGCATCCAGAACGCCATCGCCTACCGCCACTGAGGGAGGAAACTGAAATGCGTTTTGTCACCTGCCGCCTGCCGGACGGCGTAGAAGATCCGGCCATTCTTTCGCCGGACGGCACACAGATCTGGCCGCTGAGCTGGCTGGGTCTTTCCTACGAAACCCTGTCCGACGCCATCCCCTTTCTGACCCCGCAGGTTCGGGCAGGCCTGCAGCTTGCCATTGCGGGCATCCCGGCCCTGCCCGTGGATGCCGTGCAGCTGCAAAGCCCCATCCCCTGCCCGGCGCAGGATGTGGTGTGCCTTGGCATCAACTATATGGCCCACTCGGACGAAGCGGAGAAATACTCTGCCGATGCCTTTGCAACCAAACATCAGGATGCCATTTATTTTTCCAAGCGCGTTTCCCGCGCTGTGCCGGACGGCGGCTTTATTGAAGCTCACACCGACCTTGTGCAGAAGCTGGACTACGAATGCGAACTGGCTGTGGTTCTGGGCAAAGATGCCAGGGATGTGCCCGCCGGGCAGACAAAAGACTATGTGTTCGGCTACACCATCCTGAACGATGTTTCCGCCCGCGATGTGCAGACCGCCCACAAGCAGTGGTACTTCGGCAAGAGCCTCGATGGCTTCACGCCCATCGGCCCCTGCATCGTTACCGCAGACGAGTTCGGCACCTACCCGCCCAAGCTCGGCATCCGAAGCTTTGTCAACGGCGAAAAGCGGCAGGACTCGAATACCGGCCTGCAGATCTTTGATATCGACCACGTGATCCACGAGCTGACTCAGGGCATGACCCTGAAGGCCGGCACCATCATTGCCACCGGCACCCCGGCAGGCGTGGGCATGGGCATGGACCCGCCGCAGTTTCTGAAGCCCGGCGACACGGTGCGCTGCGAGATCGACGGCATTGGCAGCCTGACCAACACCGTGCGGTGAGCACTGGCATTTGTGCCAAATATCCACTGTGTTTTCCGTCTGTTTGCATGAAAATCCGCAGCGGCACTGCTCTTTTGCGGGTAGGTGTGGTATACTGGAACACGCGAAATACTGCGGCCGCTGGCCGTCAAAAAGAGGTAAATGAAACATGAAAGAATACGCATTCGGCATCGATCTGGGCGGCACCACCGCCAAGATCGGCCTGTTCAAGACCACCGGCAAACTGCTGGAAAAGTGGGAAGTTCCCACCGACACCTCCAACGCCGGTGAGCACATTCTGAAAAATCTGGCCGCTGCCGTGCAGGGCAAAATGCAGGAAAAGGGCCTTGCCGCTGAGCAGGTAGAGGGCGTGGGCGTGGGCGTGCCCGGCCCTGTGCTGGACAGCCGCATCGTGCCCATCATCTGTGCAAACCTCGGCGGCTGGGGCAAGCATAATGTGGCCGAAGAGCTGAGCACTATGCTGGGCGGCATCAAGGTTCTGGTGGGCAACGATGCCAACGTGGCCGCTCTGGGCGAGATCTGGATGGGTGCCGCCAAGGGCTGCCGCAGCGCGGTCATGGTCACGCTGGGCACCGGCGTGGGCGGTGGTGTCATCGTCAACGGCAAGGTCATTGATGGCACCCACGGTGCCGGCGGCGAGATCGGCCACATCACCGTGGACCGCCACGAGACCGCCGCCTGCGGCTGCGGCAAGCACGGATGTCTGGAGCAGTATTCCAGTGCCACCGGCGTTGTGCGCTGCATGAAGAAGCTGCTGGACGAGAACCCGGACACTCCCTGCATCCTGCGCGGCACCGAGTTTGCTGCCAAGGACGTGTTTGATGCCGCCCGCAATGGCGATGCCCTTGCCGCCCGTGAGGTGGACGAGATGACCGACACGCTGGGTCTGGCACTTGCCAGCATCGCCGCCACCACCGACCCCGAGATGTTTATGATCGGCGGCGGTGTGTCCCGCGCAGGCGAGGTGCTGTTTGCCCCGCTGCGGGAGCATTTCAAGGTCTATGCCTTCAAGTCCTGCCGTGAGACCCCCATCGTGCCCGCTATCCTCGGCAACGATGCTGGTATCTATGGTTCTGTGCGCCTGATCGTGGGTGAATAATTCAGCGGTATTTTCTCAGAAACTTAAAAACCCGGAAACGACGGTCGTTTCCGGGTTTTTCTTTGTACGTTCAATAAAATTTACAGCGTATTTTCCCCCGGCAGCTGGTTCCACAGGCGGTAGTAGACGCCCTGCTTTGCCAGCAGCTGGTCATGGGTGCCGGATTCTACGATGCCCTCTTCGCCCAGCACAAGGATCCGGTCGTAGTCCTTGATAGTGGTCAGGCGGTGGGCGATGGTGAGGGTAGTGCGGCCATGGGCCAGCTTTTCCAGGCTCTGGCCCACCAGGATCTCGCTTTCGTTGTCCAGTGCGCTGGTGGCCTCGTCCAGAATGAGGATGGGCGGGTTCTTCAGGAACACCCGCGCAATGGCGATGCGCTGCTTCTGTCCGCCGGAGAGCTTGACACCGCGCTCGCCCACATAGGTATCAAAGCCATCCTTCAGGGCCAGAATGAACTTTTCCGCCCCGGCCAGACGCGCCGCTTCCATGATCTCTTCGCGGGTGGCACCGGGCTTGCCGTAGGCGATGTTCTGGGCCACCGTGCCACTGAACAGGTACACGTCCTGCTGCACGATGCCGATGTCCTGCCGCAGACTCTTCAGAGTGACATGGCGGATGTCCTGCCCATCGATCAGGATGCGGCCGCTGGTCACTTCGTAGAAGCGGGGGATGAGGTTGCACAGGGTGGTCTTGCCGCCGCCCGAGGGGCCGACCAGCGCCAGCCGTTCGCCTGGCCGGATATCCAGACTGACGTTGTGCAGGACCTTGTTGTGGTCGTCCGGGTACTCAAAGCTGACGTTTTCAAACCGGATGTCACCGGGGCCGGGCTGCAGCGGTACCGCATCCGGGGCATCGCCGATGGTCACAGGGGTGTCCATGATCTCGGCAAAGCGCTCGATGCCGGTCATGCCGCGCTGGAACTGCTCGGCAAACTCCACGATGCGGCGGATGGTGGCAATAAGGGTGGTGACGTACAGCATATAGGCCACCATGTCACCGGCGGTGATCCTGCCGTACACCAGCGAGAGGCCGCCTGCCAGAATGACCACCAGATACATCAGGCCGTCGAACAGGCGGGTGGAGGTGTTGAAGGCACCCATGGCGTAGTAGCCGAGGGTCTTGATCTGCTCAAAATCCCGGTTGCCCTTTGCAAACTTCTCGCGTTCCTCATCCTCGGCTGCAAAGGCCTTCACGACACCCTGCCCCAGCAGGCTGTCCTCAATGGTGGAGTTCAGCTCGCCGATCTGCACGCGCTGTTGGCGGAACCGCGCCCGCAGCCGTCCGTTCAGGTAAACGGACACCACGCCCATCAGCGGCACGCAGGCGAACACCGCCAGCGTCAGCGGCACACTGGCCCGGCACAGGATGACAAAGGACACCACGATCTTGATGGCCGCAATGAAAAATTCCTCCGGGCAGTGGTGGGCAAACTCGGTCACATCGAACAGGTCGTTGGTGATGCGGCCCATGATGGTGCCTACCTTGGTGTTGTTGTAGTAGGTGTGGTCCAGCTTGAGCAGGTGGTCAAAGGCATCGCGGCGCATATCCGTCTCGATGTGCACGCCCATGATATGACCGATGCTGGACATGTAATAGCTGGCTGCGCCGTCGATGATGCGCAGCACAAAATAGAGTGTTGCCAGCCGCAGCACGATGCCCGCCGTCAGGGTGATGCCCACGCCCATGGCGGCGTTGGTGATAGTGCTCATGATCTTGGGCAGCACGATGTCACACAGGGTGGTCAGCGCTGCACAGAACAGGTCCAGAAACAGGGTCATTTTGTACTTTGCCAGATAGGGCAGAAACCGCCGGATCAGCGCACCGCTGCCTGCGTGGTGCGCCCCGGGGTCGTTGATCTTGGTTTTCGACATGGTTCCTCCTGTTGTAAAACCCTCTCAGGGGAGGTGGCATTGCGCAGCAATGACGGAGAGGGCTCGTTCTCTTACTTTTTACTGTAATCCCGCTCGCCGTAGATGGCGGTGCCGATGCGCACAAGGGTGGCACCCTCCCGGATGGCGTTTTCAAAGTCGCCGCTCATGCCCATGGAGAGGGTCTCCATGGACACGTTGGAATAGCCGCGCTCTCCGGCCTGCACAAACAGCTTGTACACCTCGGCCAGATAGCGGCGGTTGCGGGCATCGTCGTCGTTCACGGGCGGAATGGCCATCAGCCCCTTGACCCGGATGTGCTCCTGTGCGGCAGCAGCATCCAGCAGCGGCCAGAGCGCTTCCGGTGCCACGCCGGTCTTGCTCTCCTCGCCACCGATGTTCACCTCCAGCAGCACGTTCTGCACGATGCCGGCCTTGGCTGCTTCCTTCTCGATGGCGTTCAGCAGATGCTCGCTGTCCACGCTTTGGATGAGGCTGGCACGGCCCAGCACTTTTTTAATTTTGTTCGTCTGCAGATGACCGATAAAGTGGCTGGGCTTGCCGCAGTAAGCACCTGCGTCAAAGTTTGCGCACAGCTCCTGCACATGGTTCTCACCGAACACATCAATGGGCAGGGCTGCGCTTGCAGCCACGGTCTGCGCCGTGCGGGTCTTGCAGGCGGCGCACAGCTGCACCGCTGCCGGGTCGCGGCCTGCTTCACGGGCCGCGGCTGCCATCTTTTCCCGGATCTCTGCCACGGCCTCCTGCATCTGTTCCAGATTCTTTTCTGCCATGATGCTCAGTCCTCCTCGGTGTACTTGGCGCGCTCGCCGCCGATGAGCTTCGGGCGGGTGCGGGCGCACAGAATGTTCGCTTCACCAATTTTGGAAAGGCTCAGCCGCACCGGCACAGCCACCCGCTTCAGGTGCATCCCGATCAGGGTGCCGCCGATATCAATGCCTGCATGGGCACGGATCTCTTCCACGGCCACAGGCTCCCGGAACTTCTTCCAGCAGGTAGTGGCCCAGCTGCCGCCTGCGTGGGGGCGGGGCACCACGCACACCTCTTCCCAGCCGTATTTTTCGGCGGCTTCCCGCTCGATGATAATAGCGCGGTTCAGATGCTCACAGCACTGCGCGGCCAGCCAGATGCCGTTTTCGGCCAGCACTGGGGCAATGCCCGCGTACACGGCCTGCGCGGCTTCCAGACTGGAATCCTTGCCAATGTGCCCGCCCACGATCTCGCTGGACGAGCAGCCCACCACGAACACATCGCCCTTTTTCAGCTTTGCTTCGGCCAGCAGTTCGGTCACTGCCTGCCGGGCCTGCATCTCGATCTGTTTTTTGAATTCTTCTGTCATAAAAAACACCTCGGTTTTTATCAAAAATCAAAGATTTGCACTGCGCACCTTTTCGCTGCCTGCAAGGCCGAGATACAGCCTGCTCTCCACCGGGCACAGAGCTGTCACACCGCCTGCACCCTTGCTGGAGACCGTCCGCTTCCAGCTGCCGTCTGCCGTATCTACAGCTTCCGCGCAGGGCGCATCGGCAGGCAGGCTGAACAGCTTTTCCTGCAGATTCCGGCCTGCACGCAGGGCAATGCCCCGCAGCAGGGTGCTGTCGGCGTTCTTTTCCAGCCAGCTGCTGCGCGCCCACCGGTAGCCGATGTACAGGGTGCCGTCTGCATCCATAGCAAGCGCACCGGGATACCCCGGCAGGCCGGAAACAAAGCTCTGGCAGTTTTTACCGCCCGCCGTCAGGTCGCGGGCATCGGCGGCAGCGCTCCACACACAGCGGTTCCCAAGGTCAGCCACGAACAGCGTGCTGCCGTCCCGGCTCAGGGCCAGCCCGGAAGCACCGGCCACACCACCCAGCACCTTCTGCACCGTGCGTGCTGCCGGGTCGTATACATACACGCAGCCCGTGCCAGTGTGGGCCAGCAGTTCGGTGCGCAGAGTGCTCTCCAGCCCGTCCGCAGCACTGGCACTGGCAGCAACCGCAAAGTAGATCCTGCCGTCCGGCGCGGCTTCCACCGCTGAGACAGCCCCCAGCGGTGCACCGTCGATCTGGGTCACTACCTGCTCCACCGCCGTGCCCCAGCTGTCGTGGGCGGCGCGGCACAGGCCGCCGCCGCCGGGCGTGAGGATGCTCAGCCACAGGTCCCCGCTGCCGTCAAAGGCGAAACCGGTCAGCTCACCGTCCACGGAAAGGATGGCCGCATCGTGTCCGCCGTCGGTGCGCACAAGGTCGCTCGTGCGCTTTTTTAAGGCTGCGCCGTCGTATGCTGCGGCATACACAAGGCCGTCCTGTGTGCGGATGCAGTCCACACCCTGATATTCGCCCAGATCCAGCGTTCCCTTATGATCGGCGGCAAGGGCCGTCTGTGCTGCACCGGTATCCTGCCGCACAGCAGGGGCATCGTACGCCTGTGGCGGCGTATCGATGGGCCGGAACACCAGTGCATACACCAGCGCCAGCAGGATGCACACGCCAAACACCGTGCTGGCCGTGCGGAACCGCTTAAGCAGCGCGTCCCGCTCCACCGCCATCTGGGCCGCATACTCGGCACGGCGGCGGGCGGCGCGGGCATTGGCGCGGTTTGCCCGGCGCATCCAGCGATCCACGAACAATGCCACCTGCGGCCCGATGGTGAGCGACGCAATGGCAAGGATGAGCAGAAATTCAACAAGTCCGATCCTCATAGGGCTTTTTCCTTTATCTTCAGAGCTTTTTCAGGGGGGTATCCCCTTATCGTTTCAGTATAGCATCTGTGGCGCGGCAGTTCAAGCACCCAACTCTGTCTCCCGGCTTTTGCCGCCGCCTGCCGCCTTTTTCTCCATCTTTCCTGCCAAAGACTTTTTTGCCGTGCTGAAATATGCTATACTGATTATAAATATGGCGTTCTGCACCGGAATGCCGCGTGTCAGTGTAAAAGAGGATAACATGGAAGCATTCAAATATAATGTGCAGCCGGGCCGCTACCGGCATTTCAAGGGCAACGAATACGAAGTGCTGGGCATGGCCCGCCACAGCGAGACCGAAGAGGAAATGGTGGTGTACCGCGCCCTGTACGGGGAACGCGGGCTTTGGGTGCGTCCTGCCGCCATGTGGTGCGAGACCGTGGAGCGGGACGGCAAAGTGCAGCCGCGCTTTGTGCGCATTGAGGAGTGAACCGGCAGTTTTTGCCGATGGGATAAAACGGAGGGTGATACTTTTGTACAGTGAACAAAAACAGGCGCTTGCCGCCGAACTGAGCTTCAAGCATCCGGCAGTGCTGGCTGTCAGCGGTTCCGCAGGCAGCGGCAAGACCGCTCTGCTGGCCGCGCTGCTGCCGGTGCTCAAGAGCCGCGGGCTGAAGGTGGGTGTGATCCGCGAGGCTGACGATCTGCGCCTGCCCGCCGAGACCGACCGCCTGCATGAAGCCGGTGCCGAGGGTGTGGCCGTGTTTACTGCCGGGCGCTATCTGCTTACCGAGCAGTTCCGCCTGAACGAGCAGGACCTGCTGGCTTTGTTCGAGCGCCACGGCTACGACCTTGTACTGCTGGAAGGCTTTGGCGACAGCGGCTGGGCCAAGATCGAGGTGGTGCGCAGCTCGGTCAGCCCGGTGGGCACCGCGTTCCAGCCCATGGCCATCGTGGGCGATGTGCCGGGCGCTGATTTTGCACTGGACGATCCTGCTGCTCTGGCAGACTGGATCGAAAACCAGATGCCGTCCCTGTAACGGAGGTTCTGCATGAAACTCATCCGTACCGAAGACGCTGTCGGGCAGGTGCTCTGCCACGACATTACACAGATCATTCCCGGCCAGTTCAAGGGAGCACGCTTCCGCAAAGGGCACATCGTCCAGCCGGAGGATATCCCCGTGTTGCTCTCCATTGGCAAAGAGAATCTCTATGTCTGGGAGAAGCGCCCCGGCATCCTGCACGAGGACGAAGCCGCTGCCCTTTTGTACAAGGCAGCGGCGGGCCGCAACATCCACGGCACTGAGCCGAAGGAAGGCAAGATCGAACTGGTTGCCGACTGCGACGGTCTTTTGAAGATCGACCGCGCCGCCCTGCTGGCCGTGAACCGCACACCCCAAATGATGATCGCTGCCATCCACGGCGACCTGCCCGTGAAAAAGGGCCAGAAGCTGGCCGGCACCCGCATCATCCCGCTGGTGATCGAGCAGGAGAAGATGGATGCCATGCAGGCTGCGGCAGGCAGCGAACCCATCCTGAACGTGCTGCCTTTCCACCCGAAAAAGTTTGCGGTCATCACCACCGGCAGCGAGGTGTTCAAGGGACGCATCGAGGACAAATTCACCCCCATTCTGGTGGGCAAGCTGGCCGAATACGGCTGCGAGATGACCTATCACAAAACCTGCGACGATGACCCCGCCGGGATCACCGCCGCCATTCTGGAAGCAAAGGCCGCAGGCTGCGAGCTGATCTTTACCACCGGCGGCATGAGCGTAGACCCCGACGACCGCACGCCGCTTGCCATCAAGAACACCGGTGCCGAGATCATCACCTATGGCGCACCGGTGCTGCCGGGTGCCATGTTCCTTGTGAGCTATCTGGACGGTGTGCCGGTGTGCGGCCTGCCCGGCTGCGTGATGTACGCCAAGCGCACCATTTTTGACCTGCTGCTGCCGCGCCTGCTGGCCGACGACCCCATCACTGCCGAGGACATTGCCCGGCTGGGCGAGGGCGGGCTGTGCTTAGGCTGCGCCGAATGCCACTGGCCCAACTGCGGCTTCGGGCATTGCTGATCTTCAGCTTGCTCGCCCTCTCCGTCTTTGCTTTGCAAATCCACCTCTCCCAAAGGGAGAGGCCTTGGCAAAGAGATGAAACTTGCGTGGACTGCCAAGGGCTCCCACTTTGGGGGAGCTGGCGAATGAAATGAGCCTGAGAGGGCGAGGACGTTTGAAAATTTGATTCATTTTAACAAGAAAGATACGATCTTTATGAACGAAAAGAATCTGACTCATTTTGATGCGTCCGGCAGCGCCGTGATGGTGGATGTGAGCGAAAAGCCCGCCACTGCACGGCAGGCTGTGGCCCGCGGCATCATCACTATGAATGCGGCAGCCTTTGCCGCTGTTCGGGACGGCACCGCCCAGAAGGGCGACGTGCTGGGCGTGGCCCGCATTGCAGGCATCATGGCGGCCAAGCGCACCAGCGAGCTGATCCCCCTGTGCCATCCGCTGCCGCTAAGCAAGCTGACTGTGGATTTTCACCTTCTGCCCGAACAGCAGGCCGTAGAGGCCGTGTGCACCGCCAGGACCATCGGCGTGACCGGCGTGGAAATGGAAGCTCTGACCGGCGTTTCTGCCGCGCTGCTCACCATCTACGATATGTGCAAGGCCGTGGATAAGGGCATGGATCTGGGCGAGATCCACTTGGTCGAGAAGACCGGCGGCAAGAGCGGGCACTATGTGCGGGCCGAGGGCGGCTATGTTTGATGCATACGGCCGCAATATCCACTATCTGCGCCTTTCGGTCACCGACCTGTGCAACCTGCGCTGCCGCTACTGTATGCCGGACGGCGTGCCAAAGCTGGCCCACGAAGATATTCTGACCTATGAGGAATTTCTGCGGCTGGCTGCGCTGTTCGCCCAGTGCGGCATCGACACGGTGCGCATCACCGGCGGTGAACCGCTGGTGCGCCGGGGCGTGGAACAACTGACGGCGGGCCTGAACGCCATTCCCGGCATCCGCCGCGTTGCCCTTACCACCAACGGCGTGCTGCTGGCCCAGAAGCTGCCCGCCCTGCTGGCGGCGGGCCTTGACAGCGTGAACATCAGCCTTGACACCTTGCACCCGGAGACCTTCCGGCGCATCACCGGCAAAGACGAGCTTGCCGCCGTGCAAAACGGCATCCGGGCGGCCCTTGCCAGCGGCATTCCGGTCAAGCTGAACTGTGTGCCGCAGCCCGGCGTGAACGAGGGCGAGCTGGAAAGCCTTGCTGCCCTCGCACAGGAGCATCCGCTGCAGGTGCGCTTTATTGAGATGATGCCCATTGGCTTTGGTGCCGGGCTGCCCGGCCTTTCCGGCCCGGAACTGCTGGAGCGCTTTTACCGCCGCTGGCCGCAGCTGCAGCCGGTGACCGGTGCGGCCTTTGGCGATGGGCCGGCGGTGTATTATTCTGCGCCCGGCTGGCGCGGCAGCATCGGGTTGATTGCTGCCGTGCACGGCAAATTCTGCGCTTCCTGCAACCGGGTGCGGCTGACAAGTCAGGGCTTTCTGCGTCCGTGCCTTGCCAGCGAATCCGGCACCGACCTGCGCGCTCTGCTGCGCAGCGGCGCGGACGACGCGGTCCTTTTGCAGGCCATTCAAAACACGATTCTGGCAAAACCCCGGGAACATCACTTCGGCCAAGGCTCCATGCCCGCCACACGAGGGATGTACCGGATCGGAGGATAACACAAATTCATGGGTAAAATTCTGGCTATCTGCACAAGCCCCCGGCGCGGCACCTTGAAAACACCGGTGCCGTCCGCTGTTCTCACCCCGGAGTGGGGTATTGTGGGCGATGCCCACGGCGGCAGCTGGCACCGGCAGGTCAGCCTGCTGAGCGCGGAAAAAATTGAAGCTTTCCGTCAAAAGCTCTGGGTGGACTACGGTGCCTTTGGCGAAAATCTGGTGGTGGAAGGGTTCGATCTTGCCACCCTGCCGGTGCCCAGCTTTTTTGCCATTGGGGATGCCGTGCTGGAAATGACCCAGATCGGCAAGGAGTGCCACAGCGACTGCGCCATCCGCCAGCAGACCGGCGACTGCATCATGCCGCGGGAGGGCGTGTTCGCACGGGTGGTAAAAGGCGGCACCATCCACACCGGCGACGAGATGAAGCTGCTGCCCACCCCGGCAGATCTGCCCCTGCGCGCGGCGGTGATCACCCTTTCCGATAAGGGTAGCCGCGGCGAACGGGAGGACAAAAGCGGCCCACTCATTGTGGAAATGCTCACCGCCACAGGCTACAAGGTGGAGGAAGCACTGCTTCTGCCGGACGATGCCGCCCAGCTCAAAACCCAGCTGCTGCGCCTTGCGGATGCCCGTCAGGTGAACCTGATCCTCACCACCGGCGGCACCGGCTTTGCACCCCGGGATATCACCCCGGAGGTGACTTTGAGCGTAGCCGAACGCAACGCGCCCGGCATTGCCGAGGCCATGCGGTACCATAGCCTTACCATCACACCGCGCGGGATGCTCAGCCGCGGTGTCAGCGTGCTGCGCGGCAAGACCCTGATCGTGAACCTGCCGGGAAGCCCTAAGGCCGTAAAAGAAAACCTCGAGTACATCCTGCCCAGCCTTGCGCACGGCATCCGCCTTGCCGCCGGGCTGGACGGCGAATGCGCCCGGAAGTAAAAAAGTATCCCGGTGGGCGGCACCGCATCCTGTACCGTATCAAATGCAAAAATTCATTTTAAAAACAGGAGCGCTTATCATGAACAACACTAAAATTTCCCGCCGCAGTTTTCTGGCTGCTGCCGGTATCGCCGGTGCCGCTGCGGCCCTGACCGCCTGCGGCTCCTCCGCTTCCAGCACTGCATCTTCCGCGGCAGGCTCTGCCGCTGCTTCCTCGGAGGCAGTGCAGAACGTGGAGCTGATCGTGTTTGCCGCCGCATCCCTCACCGAGACCCTCACCGCCATCGGCGAGACCTACTCGGCAGAACACCCGGAGGTGACCTTCCGCTTCAACTTCGACTCCTCCGGCACCCTCAAGACCCAGATCCAGGAAGGCGCGGACTGCGACCTGTTCATCTCCGCCGGTCAGAAGCAGATGAACCAGCTGGACAGCACCGCCTCCGCCGATGTGAACACCGAAGGACTGGACTTTGTGGACAGCGATTCCCGCGTGGACCTGCTGGAGAACAAGGTCGTTCTGTGCGTGCCCGAGAATGGCGATAAGGGCATCGACAGCTTCGATTCTCTGGCCGAGCACCTCAAGGCCGGGGACATTCTGTTCTGCATGGGCAACAGCGATGTGCCCGTGGGCCAGTACACCCAGAAGATCCTTGCCTACTACGCTTTGGACGAGGAAGCACTGGCCGCAGCCGGTGTCATCACCTACGGCTCCAACGTCAAGGAGGTCACCACCCAGATCACCGAAGCCAGCGTGGATGCCGGTGTCGTGTACTGCACCGATGCCTACAGCGCAGGCCTGACCCCCGTGGACGAGGCCACCAAGGAGATGTGCGGCCAGGTCATCTATCCTGCCGCCGTGCTGAAGGCCGCCCCCAACGCCGAGGCTGCCAGGGAGTTTCTGGCCTATCTGCAGACCGACCGCGCCGCGACCGTGTTCGAGAGCGTGGGCTTCACCGCACTGTAAATCCGTTGTTTTTCAGAGCTTCCCCTCCGGGGGAAGCCTTTTTATTCGGAGGTATCATTTATGGACTGGTATCCCCTTTGGAACAGCCTGCGCATCGCCCTCGTCAGCTGCGCGGCGGTGTTCTTCCTTGGCATTTTTGCCGCCTACTATATTGCCAAGCTGCCGCGCACTGTCAAGGGCGCGCTGGACGTGGTGCTCACCCTGCCCATGGTGCTGCCGCCCACGGTGGTGGGCTATTTTCTACTGCTTTTGTTCGGCGCAAAGCGGCCGCTGGGTGCCTTTTTCATGGAGCATTTCGGCGTGAAGCTGGTCATGAACTGGTACAGTGCCATCTTTGCATCCATCGTGGTGGCCTTTCCGCTGATGTACCGCACGGCGCGCGGCGCGTTTGAAAGCTTTGACGAAACGCTGGCATGGTCGGCGCAAACGCTGGGCCAGTCGGACGTGTGGATCTTCTGGCGGGTGCGGATGCCCTGCTGCCGTCAGGGCATTCTGGCCGGCACGGTGCTGGCCTTTGCCCGCGCGCTGGGCGAGTACGGTGCCACCAGCATGATCGCAGGCTACACCCCCGGCAAGACCGCCACCATTGCCACCACCGTGTACCAGCTGTGGCGCACCAACGACGAAGCCGGTGCCATGCGCTGGGTGCTGGTGGATATCGTGATCTCGGCAGTGGTGCTGCTGGCCGTGAATCTGCTGGAGAAAAAACAGAAAGCAGGTGGCCGCGCATGAGTCTTGAAGTGAACATTACCAAAAAGCTGAATGGCTTTACCCTTCACGCCAACTTTGCCGCGCGCAGCACCGCCACGGCCATTCTGGGCGCGTCCGGCTGCGGCAAAAGCATGACCCTGCGCTGCATTGCCGGTATCGTAAAGCCGGATGCGGGCCGCATCGTACTGGACGGCCGGGTGCTGTTTGACAGCGCCCAGCACATCGACCTGCCGCCGCAGCAGCGCGGCGTGGGCCTGCTGTTCCAGAACTACGCACTGTTCCCCAACATGACCGTGGAGCAGAACGTGCTCTGCGGCCTGAAAGCCGAAAAAGACAAGGCCGCCCGCAAGGCCCGCTGCGCCGAAATGCTGCAGGCCATGCGGCTGGAATCCCTTGCCAAGCGCTACCCGGCCCAGCTTTCCGGCGGACAGCAGCAGCGCACCGCGCTGGCACGCATTCTTGTGGGCAGGCCCAAAATTCTGATGCTGGACGAGCCGTTCAGTGCGCTGGACAGCTACCTGCGCGAAGAAGTGGAGGGCGAAGTGGGCAGCCTGCTGGCCGGGTTTGGCGGCACGGCGCTGCTGGTCACCCACAACCGTGACGAAGCCTACCGCCTGTGCCGGGATATGATCGTGATGGATAGCGGGCAGGTGCTGCGCACCGGCGGCACCAAAGAGGTGTTTGCAGACCCGCAGAGCACCACCGCTGCACGGCTGACCGGCTGCAAGAACATTCTGTCCTGTACCCGCGTGGATGCCCACACCGTGCGCCTGACCGGCTGGGATGCGCCCCTTCACCTTGCCGCCGAGGTGCCGGAAACCTGCACCGCCGTGGGCATCCGCGCCCACGACTTTGCCCCCTGCGCACCAGCTGCGCCGAACGCTCTGCCGGTGCAGCTGAACTCCACCAGCGAGAATCCCTTTGACTGGAACCTGATCTTTACCGCGCCGGACGGCACCACCCGCCTGTGGTGGAAGGTGAGCAAGACGAACCTGACCGCTGCGTCGCCGGAGGCACCGACGTTTCTGGGCACTGCACCGCAGAACATCATGCCGCTGGGGTGACGGACAGCGTAAAAACCGCCCTGCAGGGCGCTGTGGAAAGCAGCGGCTTTGCAAAGCCGCACAGCACATCCCACGGCCAAACAGCCGCACCTTATCCACAAGCTCACTATTATATGCGCCAAACTCGGAATTGTGCAGGTCGGAAAGCACCACCATCCGGCTGGGCCTGCGGTCTGCCCTGCAAACTCCGGCTGTGCAGGGCCGTTTTTCTGTGGTATACTGGTATTGGAAGCAGCCCGCCGCTGCGGGCACTTTTTTGAAAAGCATTCACGCAAACTTCACAGCTTTTTTTTATTCTTGCTGTATGATATTCTGGTCAAGAAGTCTATTATTGAGGAAGGTGTCTGTATTATGGCTAAGATCCTGATCGTTGACGATGAGCCGCGCATCCGCGAGCTGATCCGCGAACATTTACAATATTCCGGTTATATCTGTGAAGAGGCCGCCGACGGAACAGCTGCGCTGACCCAGCTTTCCGGCGGAGCCTTCGATCTGGTCATTCTGGACCTGATGATGCCGTTCATGGACGGTATGACCTGCCTGCGGGAGATGCGCGCCCGCCACATCAACACGCCAGTCATCATCCTGACCGCCCGCGGCGAGGAATACGACAAGCTGTCCGGCCTGGAGAGCGGTGCCGACGACTACGTTGTCAAGCCCTTCTCTCCCCGTGAGCTGGTAGCCCGCGTCAAGGCCGTGCTGAACCGCACCATGCCCAAGCCCGCCGCTGCCTCCGACACCATGACCTTTGGTGAGCTGACCATCGACACGGCCAGCCACACGGTGCGCGTTTCCGGCGAGGAGGTGGCCCTGACCCCCAAGGAGTTCGACCTGCTGGTGTTCCTTGCTTCCAACAAGGGCATCGCCCTCAGCCGTGAAAAGATCCTGCAGAAGGTGTGGAACTACGACTATTTTGGCGAGGACCGCACCGTGGATACCCATGTCAAAATGCTGCGGGGCCATCTGGGCAAGTGCCGCAGCTACATTGCTACCGTGTGGGGCATCGGCTACAAATTCGACCCCGACGCAACGCGCTGATAAAGGAGCGGAGGATTCATGCGGCACCATCACTCCCCCGGCATCCGCGGCCAGCTGATGTGGTTTTTGTGTTGTATCTGTCTGTTCCTGCTGGCACTGGTGTGGTTTCTGTCCACCCAGCTGCTGGAACCGCTGTACACCAAGCACATTGAAAAACAGCTGACCACTCAGGCAGAAAGCATCACCTCCGAGCTGGACAAGGCTATTGCAAACGGCGAATCCCTTTCGGCATGGTCTTTTGGCCATCTTACGGTCAACACCACGTTTTTTGACCGGCTTGCCACCCAGCTGTACGCCAGCGGTTCGCTGAACAGCTTCTGTGTGGATATTTCCGATACCACCATGCGCACGATCTATAAGATCGAGAACCAGTCCTACTGCAACCTGCACGAAACGCTGCTCTCGGATTCCGCCAACAACGATATGATCGTTTCCACCGCTGTGGCCATGCGCAAGAAATGCCGCACCACCGGCGGCTTTGTGCAGACCCTGAATCCGCCGCGGCTCTCCGGCTCGGCACAGCTGCTGGTAGGGCGCAACACCTCCGGCGGCGAGTACACCGTTCTGGTCACTACCAGCCTTGTGCATGTGGCCGAAGCCGGCAAGGTGCTGAGCACCGTGCTGCCCATGGCAGCGGCGCTGATCTTTGCCTTTGCCATGACGGCGGCATGGCTGTTCAGTGAGTGGTTCACAAAGCCGCTGCGCCAGCTTTCCAGCGCTGCCCGCCAGATGGCCATGGGCAACTATGCCGTGCAGGTGGATACCCGCCGCAGCGATGAGCTGGGCGATTTGGCCCGGGACTTCAACCACATGGCAAGCGAGGTGCAGCATTCTTCGCAGATGCAGCGCGACCTGCTGGCCAACGTCTCCCACGACCTGCGCACCCCGCTGACCCTTATCAAGGGCTATGCCGAGACGGTGCGCGACATTACCGGCGACGACAAGGCCCACCGCGATGAGCAGATGAACATTATCGTGGACGAGACCGACCGCCTGACCGCACTGGTCTCCAGCGTGATGGAGCTGAGCAAGGTGACCAGCGGTGCCGACAAATGCGAGCGCGTGCACTTTGATATGGGCCAGCTGTGCGACGAGGTGAGTGAACGGTACGATGCCATCTGCGCCCAGAACGGCTGGCAGCTCCAGCTGGAGCTGCCGGACGAGGAACTGCCCGTTTACGCAGACCCCAACATGATGCAGCGCGCACTGCATAACCTGCTGGGCAACGCCATGCACCATATCGGCAAAGACGGCATCTTCATCCTGCGGGCCCAGCGCTGCACCGAGGGCGTGCGGATCGAGGTGGAGGACCACGGCCCCGGCATCTCTGCCGACGACCTGCCCTATATCTTTGATCGGTACTACCGCTCCCGTTCGGATGCCGGCAAGCAGGGCACCGGTCTGGGCCTTTCCATCACCAAGGCCATCTTCCAGCAGCACGGCTTCCGCTTTGGTGTGCAGAGCGCCATCGGCATGGGCACTACGTTCTGGTTCATCATGAACGACCTGCCCGCCAATGCAGCCGAGATGGCCGGGCAGGAATAATCAGGAATAATTTTAAAGCCGGGATGACCGTGTGGTCGTCCCGGCTTTTGCTTTTTCTATAGAGCATCGTTTCCGTTCGCAATGCTGCGGCCTTTCCAAACGATTTACCGATTGGAATCTGCCGTGTGATAAATCCCGAATGTATTATCCGGTGCGGGCATTTCCACCCGGGAGGCACGATCATTCACAGCCCACATCATCCAGCCCATTGCAGCCAGTGCCGCCAGAATGATGATCCATTTGACAAAATTCGGCAGTTTTTTCATAGAAGATCCTTCAAATCCGTTTTATACTTTATTTTATATTTTCCGTTTTTATTCCGGTCTGCAAAGCTTCCGTGCACATCTGAGCAGCTCTTCGGCCTGCTGGCTGTCCAGCTGCTTCACCCATGCACCGCGCGGCACAGCGCCTGCGCCGGTGCTGCCCGCTTCGGCAAAGCTGGCAAGGTCGGAGTCGGTGCGGCTCTGCCATGCGGAAAAGCCTTCCGGTGCAATGTGGCCCCCCAGACGGCAGTCCAGCACAGCCGTTTTACCGGTGGGCCGCCACGGCCTGCCCAGAAACACCGTGCCCGCCGGGCAGTCGTCCGAAACAAAGTCGCAGTCCCAGAACACAAACCCGAGGCCATCGGCACGGCCCGAGGGCGCTGTGACGTAGCTTGCAGGCAGGTGGTTGTTCACGGTGCGGATGGTGCACTGCTCAAACAGAGCGTCCGCGCCGCCAAAAATAAAATCGATATCTCCCGCGATCTCGCAGTGCCGGTAATACTGGGCCGTCGGTCGGCGGGGCGCAAAGCGGCCCGGGCCAAGGAAGCCATCCTTCTCCCGCTCCTTCTCCGGCAGAGGGGCGCAGAACAGCGTATCCTGATTGCCTAGCAGCCGCACATTCTCAAAGAGGGTGTGAGAGCAGTCCACATAAGCCGCCACGGCCTGCCCCACCTTTGCCCCGGGGCCGGCATCGTTTTCAATGGTCAGGTCCTGCACCCGCAGTTCTGTCCCCCGAAAAAACGCGGTATAGCTGCGGAAGGTGTGGGTGGGCCTGCCGTCCGGGTGCGGCAGCTTGCCGCCGTCGCCCCACACGATGCAGGTGCTTTCCATGCCTGCGCCGATCAGGGTGATATCCTGTTTTTCGCACACCAGCTTTTCGCGGTAAACGCCCGGGCCAATGCGGATCTCTGCTGCGCAGGCATAAGGCACGGCCAGCACCGCTTCGGACACCGAAGCAAAATCGCCGCTGCCATCCTGCGCTACGGTTATGGTAAGCATGTTTCTGTCCTCCCGTTTTGTTTCTATGCTTCCATAGTATACCTTCTCCTCCGTCGAAAATCAACGAAGTTTGTATGAACATCAAACGCATTTTTCCAGCCGCAGCACCGCCGCCGTGATGTCGTCCGGCCTGCCGGTCTTCTGGGCGCGCACGCGGGCTGTTTCCACCAGCGTCTTTGCAACTTTTTCCGGCGCTTCTCCTGCCGCAGCGGAAAGCTCCAGCTGCTTTGCCACCCAGCCCGGGCCGTCCACCAGCAGCCCGTCCGAGACCAGCACCGCATAATCGCCCACCGTCAAATGCACCACCCGGCTCTGGCCGTTCACTCCGCCCAGAATGCCCACCGGCAGGCTGGTGTCGCCCACAGCACGCACCCGCCCGCCGTGCACAAGGAAGCCCGGTGCCGCACCGGCCTTGAACAGCCTTGCCGTGCCGGTGTAAAGATCCACGCTGATGAGGTCCAGCGTGGCACCGCTCTCATCCTCACTTTTCAGGGCAAGGGCCACGTTGACCAGCCTTGCCGCCAGCTCTGCGGTAAAGCCCGCCTTGAGCAGCCGGGCCGTCAGCTCGGCGGCAAGGTTGCCATCCACGGCTGCAGGCCTGCCGGTGCCCATGCCGTCGCACAGGATCATCTGCGCTGCCGCCGGGCTGCAGAACTGCTGCACCGCATCGCCGGAAATACTGCCCCGCGCCGCCGCGCCCGCCATGCCGAACACGGCCCGCAGCACAGGCTTTTCGCTGAACAGCAGGGTGGTCATTCCCTTGCAGGAAAGCACCTGCGGCACTTCCAGCGTGCGGCGGCAGATGCGGCCCACCTCCCCGGCCAGCGCGGCCAGCTCCTGCGCCGAGAAGCGGGTGCGCGGCAGCGTGACCGCCGCATGGGTGCGGCCCAGATCATCCAGCGTGACGGCACACTCCTGCGGCGGAGTGCCAAGCTGCGCAAAAAAGTCCGCCACCCGGCCGGATTTATAGGGTTCCGGGTCGCCCGGACGGCCCAGCTGTTCTCCCAACACGCCCAGCGCTTCGGCCACGGCGCTGTACTGCTCGGTCAGGGCAGTGCGCATGGCTTCGGCATGAAGGCGGGCCTCCTTGCGGCTGCGGTACAGCGCAAAGGAGCGGTTTGCTGCTGCGCACAGCGCTGCCGGGTGGATGCACCGGGATAATTGCCCGGGCAATTGAGCCGTTTCCAGCCCGCCGCTGCTTTCCAGCAGAGGGCGCAGTGCTTCCATGCCCTCCAGCGTGGCGGCATACTCCTGCTTCCAGCAGGTATCCCGCCGTCCGCAGTTAAAACAAAGGGTATCATGTGTGTTGTCAATTACCCAATGGAAATCCTCACGCCGGTGCGGCAGCGTTTCGTAGACATCGTTCACGGTCTCTGCCAGCGATGCAAGGCTCTGGGACACCTGTTCCAGCCGGGTGGCCGCTGCACTGTACTGCTGCGGCTGGGCCTGCCCTGCCTGCGGCTTTTCTTCCGGCTCCGGCACAAGCCACGCTGCGGGCATGGCCGCTACGGCCGTGATGCCGATGCAGACGTTCAGCAGATATTGGAACGCGCTCCCGGGCGGCTGCACACAGAGTGCACCGGTCACGCAGCCGCCCGCGTAGGCGGCTACCGTTTCCATGCGCCGTCCGGGTGCCAGCACCGCCGCTGCCGCCGTGGCACAGGCAAGGCCGGATGCCGCAAAGCTGAGGGCCGGGTCTGCCGCGCACAGCGCAGCGCCCAGCACCGCGCAGGCCGCAAGCGCGGCTTTGGCCTGCCCTTTGCTGCATAAATACAGTTCCAGCGCCGCGCAGACGATCACGCCCGGCAGCAGCTGCCACAGCTGTATGCTGCCCAGTGCCGCCGCTGCGGCCGCACCCACCAGAAGCATCCCGGCACCCGGCTTTTCGGGCGCGAACTGCCGCAGACAAAAGCCCATGGCTGCGGCCAGCAGGGCATCTGCCGCACTGTAAAACACCAGCTCTGCCCCGCCGCCGCCAAAGGCAAAGCACAGTGCCACGCCCACCAGCGTGCCGCAGCCCGCCAGTGCCGCCGGGGTCAGTGTTCTGGCACCCATCCACCGCGCTGCCACTGCAGCACCCAGCGCGCACAGCATACAGACACTGCGCAGCGAGAGCGCGCCAAACCCGTGCAGCAGCACACCCAGCGCCGCACCCGCCGCACAGGGGGCAAAGCAGTCCTCTGCAAAGCCCAGCACAAAGCCCAGACCAAAAGGCATCAGTGCACCGTACAGAACGGCCCAGCCGCCTGCAAATCCCACTGCCACAGCCGCCAGCCTGCGCGCTGCCGGGCGCAGCTCTGCCCGCCGTGCCAGTGCTGCCCGCTGTCTGTTCTGCCGCCCGACCGCTGCCAGACCCATCCGCTCTGTCATAAAAAATCCCCGCTTTCCGGCGGGGCGTTGTGGTTCTGTTCCCCGCTCTTTCTGCATATACTGTAGCGCGGGCGCGCGGCGATTTTTGGCGCGGTGCAGTGTTCTGCCGCAAACCGGCCCAAAGACGCAAAAAAGCCCTGCAGCGTTCAAAAATTCTGCAGAGCTTTGTGGTTTTATGGCAAAAATCAGCCGTTCAGCTTTTCAATTGCCGCTTTTACGCGGGCAAGGGTGGTTTCGCGGCCCATCATGCAGGCAAGGTCGGTGCCGCCGCCGGGGGTACGCTGCTTGCCAGAAAGGGCAATGCCCAGCGGGTACAGCAGCCAGCCGTTCTTCTTGCCCAGCTCCTCAGCCTTGGCCTTGCAGGCATCGAAGACGGCATCGCGATTGCCAAAATCCAGTGCTTCGTCGCTGAGCACAGGCAGCAGGGCTTCCAGTGCCTCCTTGGCGGTCTCCGGGGTGGTCTTCTGCTTCTTGTTGGCGTACATGCTCACATCGTAGTCGGGCATGGCATCAAAGAAATCCAGCTGCTCCGGGATCTCGCCCAGCACTTCGCAGCGGGGCTGCAGGTTTGCGCACAGCAGCTTCTTGTCGATGGAGGTGTGCACGGCCTTGTCGATCCACGGCTCCGCCTTCTTCTGGAACTCTTCCGGGGACAGGCGGCGGATATATTCTGCGTTGATGGCCCGCAGCTTGAGGGGATCGAAGATGGCCGGAGACTTGGAGATGCCGTCCGGAGACCAGATCTTGACCAGCTCCGGCAGGGAGAAGATCTCCTGCTCGGCATACTCGCCCTTGGGGCTCCAGCCCAGCAGGCAGATGTAGTTCAGCACGGCCTCGGTCAGGTAGCCCTTTGCCACCAGATCCTGATAGCTGGCATCGCCGTTGCGCTTGGAAAGCTTATTCTGCGCATCCTTCATGACCGGCGGGCAGTGGATGTAGGTGGGGATCTCCCAGCCGAACGCCTGATACAGCAGGTTGTACTTGGGGGTAGAGGACAGATACTCGCTGCCGCGGATCACGTGGGTAATGCCCATAAGGTGGTCGTCCACCACATTGGCAAAGTTATAGGTGGGCATGCCGTCGGTCTTGATGAGGATCTGGTCGTCCATCTCGCTGTTGTTCACCTCGATGTGGCCGTACACCACATCGTCAAAGCCGGTCACGCCCTCGCGGGGGATCTTCTGGCGGATAACATAGGGTTCCCCGGCAGCAAGACGCTTTTCCACTTCGTCCTTGGGCAGGTCGCGGCAGCATCCGTCGTAGTGGGTCATCTCACCGTTGGCGCGCTGCTCGGCGTGCAGGGCCTCCAGACGCTCCTCGGTGCAGAAGCAATAGTATGCCTTGCCCTCTGCCACCAGCTGCTCGGCATACTGCTTGAACATGCCCATGCGCTCGCTCTGCACATAGGGGCCCACGGGGCCGCCGATGTCCGGGCCTTCGTCCCACAGCAGACCGGTCTCCCGCAGGGTGTTGTAGATGACATCCACCGCACCCTCCACATAGCGGCCCTGATCGGTATCTTCGATGCGCAGGATGAAGGTGCCATCCTCGTGCTTGGCCATCAGGTAGGTGTACAGAGCAGTGCGCAGGTTGCCAACGTGCATATAACCCGTGGGCGACGGCGCAAAACGGGTGCGGACTTTATTGCTCGGCATAGAAAAACGCTCCTTTATTCTCATGCAAAAAATTTGCGGATAGCTATGTTTTATTGTACTGATTCTGCGCAGTTTTGTCAATGCGGGATAACATCATGCATTCACAGCGCCGCTTTTCTTTTTGTTCGCACTATGCTATACTTAACGCAACAACTCGGAATTTATAAAGGAGAATATTGATGAAACTATTTTTATGTTCGCACTTTTCAAGTGTAGGAAGTCTGATAAAGGAAGAAATTGAAA
>ENA-OPVY01000381-OPVY01000381.1-human-gut-metagenome-genome-assembly--contig:-NODE-381-length-38377-cov-6.127916_pt1 | contig 38377 bp, 33 predicted proteins | sample MGYA00241503_ERZ501998 | MGnify/ENA primary metagenome ERZ501998 (study PRJEB25962, sample SAMEA2042107) | human gut metagenome | biome: human gut; feature: human-associated habitat; material: faeces... | reverse complement strand
TTTCACGTCATATGTATTCATAATCTCGTACTTCACCTCCGGTGATAACAATATCATTTATAATGCTTTGATTACGTGCTTGGCTACGCCTTGGACGATCAGCTGCTTCACGCGGATCTCTTCGTCCGGATACTTTGCCTGATTTCGATACTCAAGAATGGCTTCCTGAGTATCTTCATCGATTCCAGCATAAACCTTCAGCGCGCTTTCGCTGTAGCCGGTAAGGGCAACAACGATATCGCCAATCTCAGCATTGCAATCTGTCCTGATAACGACCAGATCTCCGCTATCGATACCCGCATCAACCATGGAATCACCGGAAGCCTCCAGAATATAGTACCGGCCATTCCCGAAAAGGGAAACAGGAAGGCTGACATATTCACGGATGTTTTCTTCCTCTGTCTGCGCGGAACCACATGGAATGGATCCAACGAGGGGACAGGGGGCAGAATCGGGAGCAAATTTCTTGATCATCGGAGTACGAATGGTACGAGATTTGCCATCGTATTCGAGCATACCGCGGTTGTCCATTTCGACCAGGTAGCGAAAAGCAGTCGTTTTAGGAATACCTACACCCAAAGCGATCTCATTTACAGAGGGAGTGGTATGTTTGTCGCAGAAATATTGATCAACGTAGGAAATGATGTTTTGCATCGTTTCTGTGTTCATAGCTCTCATGGTGTTAATTCCTTTCTCTCGATAACAGAACGAATCGTTCCATTGACTGTATTATAATACCCCTTGCTCCGGGAAGCAAGGGGTGAATTGTTTAGTGGAACGCAGGTGCGCAGAATTTTGGGCAATATGCCGGATCGCTCTTCATTCAGAGCCTTCAAGAGCATGATAAGCATCATTCCCTAATTCTTTTATGCAAGCACATTACTTCTCTATATACAGTTCCACCGCTCGTTTTATCATAAAGGATGATTGTGGGATCAAGATTCTTCATAATACCTTTCCCAATTTCAAAATTAATCGGGTTAGGTGTTGCAGGATAAAGATGAATAGTGACCGACTCTCCATGTTCTTGTCTGATTTTATCCAAAACATTCCTATACTTTTGGCGAAAATCTAACACCTGTTGCCAGGATTGGAGAAAACTGAAGCCAGGACTATTTGCGTTGATAGAATACTCTGGATAATCTGTGGTGATCAGAGTTCTATCAATAGAACCGCTAATGTTTATTAGCAAATTAACATTTTCGCTCGGTTCCGTAATGTTGGCGTATGCAACCGTGAACGAACCGCCACCGTCTCTCCATTTCCAATCTTCAGAATCACGAAAATGTTGATACGTTTGTACTTGCACTTTATTACCTATAGAATATCCCAAATGGCATCCCAGAGGAATTAGTGCCATAATAAAAGCAGCATACAATTCGTTTCCTTCGTCGTTGACTATGTACCGCTTTACTTTTGAGTCAATAAAGGATTTGGCAGTTTCCAAGTCTTCAATGTCACAAACATCAATGACAATTCTCTCACTTTGAGGAAAAAATGGAAACAGAGCATCTGCCTCTTCCTTAGGAGTAATAGAAGGTCGCTGACCATGAATCATACTTTTCAATTCGATCACACGTTTGGGAAGCTGGGTTCTCAAACCTGTAAGTTCCCGTATAGAATCCTCATGCTCCCGTTTCATTTCCTGAAGAAAAGATACAGAATACTTTTCAATATTTTCACCAGAGTCAATCAAATGATTATGTTCTGGACAAGTCAGCATAAGATTAGTAATATCCGTTGCCAGTTGCGGTGATAGGATCTTATCTCCCCTAGGACCACTTTCCGTCCAGCTAATAATATGCGCAATATTGGCTTCATTGATGGGGTCTTGCGTAACCTGGTCTTCATACAGTATTCTATTACATCCGCGGAATTCGCATCTGCCACCAGCTCTTAACCATAAATGTGTCTGAACACTTTTGGGGATATGTGGCCTGCTTTTTGTGTTAGTAGCCATTCTTATAACACCTCCCAATCCCAACTTCAAAAAGGACCAAAAGCTTCATTGTGAGAAATTGTTGTATAAAACGAATTCCTCTTGTAATTTTTACTTTCTCAAATAAATACCATCTGCACCTTTTTCACACTCAAGTATTTCCTGGATATATCCCGTATTAAAGTCACCAACCCAAAGACGCCATTCGTCGGTTCCTGCGATAGCAAAAAACACATATTGGCATCCGGTTTGATCAGCTTTTAATGTTTCTCGCCAATCTGTCCAATCGATTTCTGACGGAACGGGTATTTTTTGTGGATGCGTGTGCCACACTCCCATATAATAGCTCTTATTTCTCCTTGCCTTCCTTAAGAAAAGCTGATGTCTTGGATCCCTTATATTAAACCTTATACGATCTCTTACATCGAAAGGATATGGATGCGATACCGCCTCTAAGGAAACATTACCTGTTTCTTTATGTTGATAACCTACTATATACCCTCCACTTTCCGGCTTTGAAAGGTCGTCCTGCAGCCATTTCCTGATTTCATCAAGAACTGGACTCAGAACATCAACCACCGTACCATTTGGAAGGTTCATTTTGACATAATTCTTATTTGCTTGAATCTCCACAACAATCGCATACCTCCATCGGGAATTCCGTGTCAGATACGGCAATCCTGTCGGATGATATATCTATAAGCGTATTCTCCGTAATTTTTTCTTTCTCTATATCTCGTATCGTATCTAACAAAGCGGCTGTCGTTCTTAGAAGAATGGATGTTCCATAGGCAGCTCTTGTACCACCACAGCCATTGCGTATCATTCCGTTTTCCGTTGCTTCACCAGTATTCTTTCTTGCTCTGTTATTAACAAGTGTCCCCTGAGAATCTGTATACAAGCACTCAAAACATCCAGGCTGTTGATAATTCACAAATAGTATATGGCGATGTTCGCCGCCTTCTTCAAGCCAAACATAAATCACCGGTATAAAACATTTCGCTTTTTTCAAAATGGAATTGAGTTTTAGCTGCTCATCACTATTACCAATAGTGAATATAATCATATCCATATTAGGAATTTCTTCCATCAAGGTCTTCTCGCCAAGTTTTTCTGCGCATGCTTCTACATTAATTTCCGGGTGGAGCAGATTTAGTAACATCTGTATTAGTGTTGCTTTATTTGATCCGACGCCAATCCCACCATATGCCCAACGCAGCAGGTTTTCTTCCGCAAGTTTATCGTCATCATATATCTTCAACCTTTGGACACCGTTCTTTACCAATTCAAAAGCTACATAACTACCTAACGATCCTGCGCCAATAAGCAAAATTCTCTTATTTAGCAATCCGATATCATTCCCTATCTGCTCACATAAATATAAATAATCTTTTCTCTCTGTACGCAGAGGCTCCACCGTTGTAATATCAAACAGTAGTTTTTCTAACAGGGTATGCCCTTTACAATTATTACATCTTACTCTTAAGGCAAACGTAACATTTGATTGTGCTGTTTTCATTCCAAAGACAAGAATCAGATTTTGTGTTTTGGGAGAGATGGTTCTCATTTGTTCAAACGTATCATCACCGATGTGTTCTATCTTTTTCCCATATACGATGGTCTGCACCTCATATGCAGACCATTTGAAGCCTTTATGCGGGGGAAGAATCCCTCTGCCATCCGTTATCGGAATATAGTAAACCTCGTTTTCTATATGGTGAACCCATTTCCTTTCAGACTTGTCTCTGGCGTCAATATCAGAAAGAGTTATTCCCTGCTCTATAAGGCGTACCTTCTTTGTTCCGTAAAAGGCATCCATCTCCGTAAACTTAGATTCTTGCCCTAAATAGGCAACAAACGTCTTCTCACCACCAGCTTCACTATTCCAGTAGAACATGAATTCCTTTTGAAACTCCCTTTCCCGCTCTACAGGATTCATTGATAGCAATTCAATCAGTCGGTCTATACAATCGAAAATCTTATCCTCATAAGGAACAAGTGTGTTTACTATGCTGTCCTGCTCAAACAGACACACCCATCGGTACGTTCCATTTGGAAGGCCCGTACCATCGGTTATTTTTTCTTCCCGAAGCATTATGTGTGGGAAATCCAGTAATTCATCATTGTAAAGATACACATTTGCTTTTGATGATGGATTGTCTTTATCAGGAGGAAAGAACAGAAACGTTTTTTCAAATAAAGTAAAGAAAAGAATGTCTTCAAGAATCTGTTCTCCTATAGTAATCTCTTCGTATGTTTCCAGAATATCTCTTACACTCATATAATTATCCAAAACTATGTTCTCGTCTATTTTGTGCTGCAGCAGCAACAGCCTCCTTAGCCGGAACTGTAAAACCGTCGCCCAACACTTTCTGTACATATTTACCCGCATCATGTGCAGATTCAACATTCACGGCATTCGTAAGATTATCAACCGCTTTAGAAAGCCTATTATAGAATGTTGTCATATAGGTACTGCTACTATCTTTCATCTTTTTGAAAACATCTGTATACGGAGTAACGGGAAGATTTTTCGTGATAGTCCTTACAAGATTTCCTTTGTCGTCAAATGTGTATGTAAATCTATCCAGCATCCCTTTCATCGTTTTCTGAAGTGAAAGCAAATCATCATCACCATCATCAGTAGATTGTGCGGAAAAACACTCACAGGCAAGAAGTGTCAGCCCTATGCTTGGAGGTACTTCATGATCGTTTGTCGAACCAGAATACTGTTCATTTCTCCATTTCTTAATAAAGCAAATAACTCGCCTAAGTTGAGCATTACCATTTATCTGACTGCATAAGTAATCATTTAATCCGTCAGGATCCGCACTTTCCCATGAATAATCGCTACTATATTCTTTGCCTCTCGCAAGATATACAGAATTCTCATATTGTGCATATAAAGGCAGATCAATATGCAACCATTCTTCCCCATTTTCATAGTACAATGCTCTTACACAGGGCTCTTTAATCGATACAGTGCGTGCAGGAATATTGATTGCATCTCGTAAGTACCCTTTTGTTTTCCGTGGATCAAAATACACAGAAATATCTAAAGGAATCATGACCGCAACATCCCTGTCTACAACGTCATCACTTATTGTAGTGTTATACTTGTAGCTTCCCTGATCAATCATTCGAATATCGCTTCTGCTGACGCTAATATTGTGATCCTTCAGAATATCAGGAAGTTTCGACTTTATATCTTCCTCTAAGATTTCTCTTTTTTCCCTTAAAGCATTCGTTTCTTTATCAATCCTGATTTCCTTATAGAAATCAGCAAATTCTTTTTTTAACTTCATAATTTACCTTTCTTTATTCAACCAATGCTACACATCGTATTTAATTAACACATCCAAATAATTGAAAACTTTATTCGAGTTTATCTATTGCACTCTCCAACATTCTTCTGTAAGCAGTAACCACAGTTTCTGGTTCAATAATTCTTATTTTGTCGCAGAATCCAAAAATCCACCGATAGAATGTCGTGCTTGTACACACGCTTACTCTTGCTATAAAGTAGTCTTCATCGACTACCTTCGTCTCGAACTCTTTTCCAAAATTATCAATCAAATATTTCATTACAGAACCATGGCATAATAGCTGTACTTGTACTGGCTCATCGGTATCATACATGCGGAAGACATGTTTGCTATAGTCTGCCGGAGTATAGCCTTCCGGAGGCATTACCGCAATCTGGTTAAGGATCTTCGGCTGCTCCGCAATGCGATCCAGGCGGAAATTCCGCATTTCCTGACGCTCATCGCAGAAGCCGCGCATGTAATAGTAGTCGCCGTCCCAGATCAATGTATATGGGCTTACCGTGTAGGGTTCTCCATCATTTGCAATATAACGCTGCTTTGTAACGTCAAAATCTGTGTAACGGAAGGAGATTTTCCGCTTGGTATCAATCGCATCATTGATGGCATCGACGATGTAATATCCGTTTTCATTGTCCGATTTTGCACGACCGGCAACATAAATATGGCGGCGGAGTTTTGCAGCATTCTGTGAATTGGTCAAGGTAAGAAGCTTCGCTATCAATTCATCGCTCTTTCGCTGCGTGATGAACTTGGAAGAAGAAATAGCATCAACAAGGATCTTGAGTTCCGGAAGCTCGTAAATATGGCCGTCATAATAGTACTTATTCTGAGTAGACTCATAGTGCTCAATATGTAGACCACAGTCGTGAAGCATGGCAAGATCATCGCTGATGGTATTTCGGGATACCTTCACCGAATAATCTTCTTTAAGGATCTTCATCAGCTCGGCGGTTGACAATGTGTGCTCTGCATCGGTATGCTGAACCAGATGTTGATATAGGTATAAAATTCTGAGTTTTGTTCTGTTTTCCATAATAATACTCCAACAAACGAGTAGCTCTTGTATTTGCCGCTTCTTAATTATGCTTTAATCATATCTCTTCAAAAATTTTTGCAAACAAAAGCTTTGTAAACACATCATCAATCTGCTTCGCTAATTCTCTTGAATGAATCTGAGCGCCTAGTTCTATATTTCCTTCCTGTCCATGGTAAGAGAGATTCGCGGAAGTAATCAGAGTCTCTTTTTGATCGACAGAAATAACCTTCGCATGTAGAGCAGACATTTTATCTTCCTGCTTCGGATAGTTGTAAATCTTCAGAAACTTTCCTCTGTAGCTGCATAAGCGGTCAAAAGTTTTCTGGCTTCCAATATCATTCACAAAGAATTTCACCAGAACACCTTCCTGGCTTTTGCGAATAACACAATCAACCAGATCACTAAAATAATCAGAAAGCGAATAGCCGGTAATCAGAATGCTACTCTTTGCACTCGTGAGCATAGAGGTTACCGTTACCTTTGTTGGCTTCGTCTTCAAGGCAAAAGATGGCGGGGCAGTGACAACAAGCTCGGCACTGTCATCGCTGCCTTCAGCTGCAGCAGAAATCATAGCAAAGATTTCGCGAGCCTCTTTTTCAGAAAGAGACGGATATTTTTTCTGAATGGCTCTAATGGACGCACTGCCGCCAGAAAGAGCATCTGTAAGAATCTGATTTAATAAAATATCTAGGCTTATACTTCCAGTTGACATAGTTCTTCCACCAACGCCTTAAAATAAGACTGATTTTCTCTTCCATCAATAGGGACAATAAGACCACGATCCAGCATACGGTTTCCGTTTTCACATGCAGTTTCAGAAACCATGCAGCAGGAGTGACAAGCTGCGCCATTCGAATTGTTTCCTGCAGGAACGTTATTCAAGCATTCTGGATCGTTTGTACAAACCAAAGCTTCCTGAAACGCATCTTTCATTAAGATGATAAGCTGGTCAATATTACCGAGTTCGACAAGCCCACCAAGGGATCCTTCTTTATCAGCACTCCCGGTATACAACAGGATTCCAGACATATCATCACCAAAGTAAATGCGTTCTCGAATTGCAGATGAAGAATATCCGGAAGACATTGACATTTGCTTAATTAACAAATGAGCAAATGTATGCATCAACACATAACGAGCATCCCGCAATGTGGTAACAGTCCACTCCTTTGATTCACAGAATTCTTTATAACACTGGGCATATTTCTGTGAAAGCGCTGCAAGCTCTGGATTGCTTAACCATGCATCAATAGTATCTTTATTGAACTCGATAAAGATGCCTTCACCGTGAACTTCTGCAGCAGGCAGCCATTTCTCACTCTTTCCTTTGTTCAAATAAACGATATTTGTCTGCTGATCTGCATCCGGATCTGGTGCATCAACACGGGTGAAACCAAGTAATACGCGGACTTCTCTCAGTCGTGTTATACGAATAACACGTTTGAAATAGGGAAGAAGATAACTCGGAAGAGGATCTTCTTCGGCCTTAAAATGCTTTTTGTTAGAAGCATACACAGGATCAGAATGGTGAGTGATCGCATTATACTCCATCTGCTTGATCTCTGTGAATTCTTTAATATTCTGCCGTCTCCGTAATAAAGCAGCATCAAATTCAGCCCTCGAAAAGGCAGTGAAATACTTTTGATAAACTTTGTCCAGTCCTAGCTCTCCGAAATCCTCTTCGTAACTATCGATTAGTCGAAGGTGTTCATCGATCAGATTATAAAGTGGATTAATCCACGGAGGAATAGAAATTGCACTCCGCATTACCGGAAAATAGACATTCGATGCACCGCGCTGAGAAGGAATCATTTCCTTATCGCACATTTCATTTTTGTGACTTGGTCTGAAAGGATGATGACCGGTACATTTCATCCCTTCAAAATTCTCGCGCTGAGTTGCACCGCTCATACTGCGACGAGCACCACAAGAACATTCCACCCACATATCTGCTAGTGTAGAAGTGTTACCTGTAGAGTACATACGCATAGTGCCTTTGCATGTTGAATTTCCATTATGTACCCACCAATGCCAAGGAAAATCGTTCATATGACCATTCTCGCAAATTGTAATAAAACGAGAAGGATATGCCTGTCTATGACAAGAGGGACAGGTTACGCCAAATTTTAAATACTTATCAAGATCAAAACCGTCTCTGACATCAAAGATTCGTCCGCACTTAACGCTGGAGCAAACATGCATATACGGGAACGATACTACTGGAATATCTCCACTATAGGATGTCCTCGGCATATAAAAACAATCAACATTCAGGTATGCCGCAAGTCTTCCATCGATGATTTTCTTTCCCTTCTCTTTCCAGTAATTCAAGTCGAGAACAGTAACAGAATCCTTTACTGCATCGACGATTGATCCTGGGCCGAATGTAGTAATCAACTGATTAGGTCGAATTTCACCCAACTTATTATTATCAAACATAGGCTTTTATTCCTCCGTGTAGTAAAACATGTTGGCTGCACTTTCGACCTCTCTCATTGAGCGGAGAGTTGCCTTTTCAAAATCAGTGCACACTTCGCCATAGCTGTTCATTAAGCGATTATACTTATCAGTCTTAAAGACATAGTATTTTAGACCTTTAGGCTGCGTAGCTAATAGCTTCCAGTTGCTTACAAAATCATCAATTTCATGCTCGGCATCTGCTTTTGCCGAAGGCTTTATGATATTTAAGCGATCAAGAATAAGGTCCTTGACTTCACTAAGCTGTTCTTCAGTCAACTGTGAGATAATTGCAGCACCATCATTGTTAGCAAAATCAGGATAGCGTAGACGAATTGCGGAAATTACCAACGCATGTAGCACTCGGTCTCTGGCTCTGGCCGAGAATGGTGTTGCCGTAGTTCCTTCAACAAAGCGATAAAGCTGGGAATGATAACCGGTAAAGTTCTCATAATGAGACAAGTCACGAGGACGATACGGGTTATAAAGCGTTACAACTAAGCCAGGGTAAGAACGGCCAATACGGCTGGTAGCCTGAATATATTCAGAATTCTGTTTGGGCTGACCAGTTACGACCATTAGTCCAAGTCGATCAACATCCATACCAACAGCAATCATGTTTGTTGCTATGGCAGTATCCAAACAATCTTTTGATGTATATGGTGTTTCCAGCTGACTCAGTTTCTTCGGAATATCATAAGAGGACATACGTGATGTAATTTCTACCTTATGATTGAGGAAACGTTGCTTACTCATTCCATATTTCTTCTTAATACGCTGTATTCTGTCAGGGATGTCATCTTGAAGCAGGCGTACTGCGCCACCAAGCTCTCGAATACTGTTGTAGTAACCAACAAGGGTGTAGTAAGGATCGATGAATTCCTTACATTCTTCGTCCTGGGCAAGCGTATATGCGCTTTGCAGTATTATAGAATATGTACGCAGTAAAGCAGTCTTCACAGACTGACCGGGCGCACAAACACCCACATATTTTCTAAATGGATCCTGATCTACAGGAACTTCTCGAATAAAAAAACTATCCCCTATTTCGAAACCGTTCGGAGGAAACTGCGCTGTAACACTTCGTCCATACAGGCATTTGGTTTGCTCAGAGGCATTTTTGATTGTAGCGGTTGACACCACATACTTTGGTTTGATTTTCTTTGTTCCAAGAGAATAAGAACACAAATCTTCGATTACCGTTTCATAAGCACCATATATTGTTCCCAGTGGACCAGTAATAAGGTGCAGCTCATCCTGGATGATTAATTCAGGGGGCAAGAAAGGCTTTATCGGCGAAAGAGTAGATGTTGGAAGTTCCTCTGTCCGGTTATGACGGGAGTGATCAGCTCCAATAGCAACATAACCATCTCTGCTGCATACTCTGTCAACACGTCCGAACAGTGCATTTGTATTGACATCCCAAGGCAAGCGAGCAAACTTATCCACTGTGGAAAGAATGATGGTCGGGCACTTCGCATAGATTTCCTCATCAACTAAGTAAACCGGGATTTTCATCTTATTGCTTGGTTTGTATTTGTAATACATGCACATTTTATCCGAGCAATAGACACTGACCGATTTTGTTGGAATATCGATATAGAAGTTTTCCTCTGTAAGCGGTTTTCCGCAGAACGGGCAAGTTAGGAGTTGCTTGTAAATGGAGTTCTTTTTGCTTCTTGCAGCTCTTGTTTTTGCCGGATCTTCAGGATCCTCTTTCAGTTCTTCAAACGTGTTTGGAGTTACTCCACCCCCAACCCAGAAGCCAATACTAATGGGCTCTTTTCCGTATTTAGGATATTCCTTCATACGGATCATCTCTGCAGCCAGAATCATCTTAGTGATTCGATCTCTTTGCTGAGTGGTAAGAAGACGAAGCGTATAGCGAAGTATTGCCGTTACACCGCCGTCACGATTGTATTCATCATCTTCTTTTGAACGCAGTCTTCTATTGGCAATAACAAATGCCATAAGCCCCAGGTATGCTTCAGTTTTACCACCGCCGGTTGGGAAGTAGAGAAGATCCACGACTTCACGGTCATCGTGTTCCGGATCAACAATCGCCATCAAATTCATGAGAATAAAGGCAATCTGGAACGGTCTCCAACCAAAATTATTTTCTGGTTTTCTGGGATCTACAAAATCAGTAAAGCTGCATTCAATGCCCGCACCATGTTTCTTTGAGAAGTTCATAATGTTTCTCTGCAAGATCATGGCACGGTTCATAAAGCAGAACGCATCAAAGGCGACATCGTCGTCAACCAGCAGCTGAATTCCAGCTCGGATTCGGCCAAGTGCCTCTTCGCATTTTTCAATAATTGAATTGCCTATTTCATTCTTGAACTTAGCATCATCCATTTTTGAATCGTGCACCAGCTTCTCCTGAATCCAAGAATCATAGGAGTCTGCAAGGACATTTAATCTGGCAATTATTTCATCTTTCTTTTTTGTAAAAGACAATGTCCGCATAGAGAAGTAGAATGGATCAAATCCTTCCAGAGCGGCACTTACACCAGGAAATTCATATTCTGGAATAAAAGAAGATGTAATTTCTGCAGCACGACCATTTTTGTTAGCTCTCCATGTTGCAGCACAGCCACGGCCTCTTCCTAAAATAGGACGCTGCGCAAAATAGAATTCATCAACTGCAAGGAGCTTTCTGCAAATATGTTCCGCAACAAAAATATCCGAATCATCCTGAGAGTATGCGCGTAAATTTACCTGGAACATCATTCCGGCAACATCGCTCTCGGGATTTTTACGTCTATTAATGATATAGGCTGTTATCAGTGTATATCCTTGCTTAAGGCCAATTTTAGAAATATGCAGAACCACATTCGAATCGCACACCAAGGGAATCTCGGTGCTCTTTCCGAATGCCTGTAAGTCGATTGAAGTCGTTTCCTTCTGAGGATGACGCGTATATGTATTTACACTGATTTCCTTGCCTTCTTTGTTGACGATTTTTTCAGTTGCTTTAGAGTAATCACCCCAAGACACATCTATATTGAACGAGTTTGTTTTGTTCTCCAAATAAAAGCTGATACCTATTGAAGAAGGAGTGGTAAATCGATTTGCAGATACAGGTTCATTATCATCTTCTTCACCCGCAGTATAGTCTGCATCGCCCTCAAAAGAGGCATCGCCATCTATTTCTTGTTCATTTGAACCATCATCCTCACTTGTTTGAGGTGCAAGCATACCAACGATATACTCAAACCTAGGATTTTGACTTAGTATTTCATTTTCGCAGCTCGGCCCTAGCAAGTCTGTTTTCAACATTTCAATTACTTGCTGGCGTACCTCGGCGAATTTAAATCTATCTGCCATCTGGTGCCTCCTATTAAAATTTCAGTACAATGTTGATTAAAAGTATGGGGTTAATGGACTGTGACCGATTGAAATTGTCAATCTCCACTTGGGCTTCATCCTGAATTTCTTTCTGACGTTTGGGGAGCTCTCTCTGAAATTTGTCCATCCGTTTCTTAGCCTCGGCAATCTTCTTTCGAATATCCTTTTTTTCTAAAGTATCGGTGGCCATCATTTCAGCAAAAATGAGTTCTTCAACTTCTTTCTTAGCATCACCGAGTTGTACTTGTAGCTGCTCCAGTTGCACAGCGACCCAGTTTTCAATTTTTCTCTGGTTATACGAAAGAATAGGTGCAACTGTCTTATCATGTTGAGTACGTACTTCTGCAATTAAACGGTCATAAATCCTCGCGAATTTTGCTTTCTCAGTTTCTGAGGGATTAAAGAACCTAACATCCTCGTCATCAGCTTCTTCTAACGCGGAAACAATATCATCTTCCGAGAAATCGATGTATTCACCATTCTCATCACAGAGTAATAGTACAGGGAAGAGTAGCTTTGTATTGTCCAAGAAAGCACCAAGAAATAGGGATCCATGTGAACCAAATACTCTTTCTCCCCAGTTGTCAATCTGCCAATAATACATTTTCCGTTCCATCTCTGGTTCTGCAAACTGATTCCAATATTCAACATCCCGCAGATATTTATCAATATCTGTTTTTGTTTTTTCTAACGATTCGCCTTTTGCTTCTTTACTCTCTGTAAGAAGAATGGAGCGCAATTCTGCTGCATGGGCATTCTTCTTCAAATCCAACTGACGATTCAATGCAGCGAATGCTTTTCTGACTTCTGTTATATTCTTACAATTCTGGTAAATATCTAGAATGCGCTTTTCAAAGCTTACGCCGGATTCCAATGCACCAAGCGCAACATCCGACGCGCCAAATACACCCTCGAATAATTCAAACTTTTTAGAGAGAATGTCGTACACGCGTCTATCCGCCTCGTTGTCAGTATTTAACAGGTTGATAGCTACTACGTCGTGTGTTTGCCCATATCGATGGCAACGCCCGATTCTCTGCTCAATTTTTTGCGGGTTCCAAGGCAGATCGTAGTTGATAATGGTATTACAGAATTGAAGATTTAAGCCTTCAGAACCAGCGTCCGTTACAATCAATACCTTTGCATGGGATTTGAAATAATCGACAATTGCGTGTTTATACTCTACGCTTTTGCCATAATTTGTTTTTCCAAAATTCTTTACTTGCCATGCTCTATAGATTTCTTTTGTCATGGCATCATCAAAATCGCCATTAAAGAGAAGAATATCCTCCTCACTGTACCCGGATTTTCTGAGTTCAGCGGCGATGTATTTCTGTGTACGCTTGGATTCAGTGAACACAACAGCTTTCTCAGCAAGGCCTTCAGATATTTGATGAGAAAATGCCGATGTCAATGCATCCTTTAATGCATTAATCTTAGCATTTGTCTTTATGCTTCGAGCCAGATCAAGAATGCTCCTTACTATTTTGAGCTCCGCCTGAATGGCCTGCTTTTTCTCTGCGGTTTCTTCGTCATCATATTCATTGAATCCATCCTCGTCGATTTCATCCTCGACAAATCCCCAGAACAGGTCAAATCCTTCTTGAGCGTATGCAGATTTTGTTCCTTCATACAGTTTCTCAAGACGTTTCTCAAGCACTTCGAAAGTCTCGACCAGTGCAAAGCTAGAAGATGCAAGGAGCTTACGAATAACCAATATAATTAGCCCGCGATTGGCTGTAGGAATAGAATACAACGTGTCACGCCGAAGGAAAGCATTTGTCGCATCATAAAGCTCTTTTTCGTCTTGGCTCAGATGGAAATCCACCGTAACGCAGGTCCTCTTACTAAAAGACATATACTTTCCAACATCTCTACGAAGCGTGCGGTACAGCACAGGCAGGAGTTCCTGTTTTAATTCCTCATAGTCTCCACCTTCAACAAATCGTCTGTTGAATACCTTCTCAGATCCGAAAATTCGTGGATCAATAAAGGACACCAATCCGTGTAGATCTGTCAGCGAATTCTGTAAAGGTGTTGCTGTGAGTAGAATTTTTGGAATTCCTTTTGTAAGATCATAGAGATTCTTTGCTCTCTTTGTTCCATGAAATACATTTCTAAGATTATGGGCCTCATCGATAATGAGAAAATCCCATTTTACCTGCGGGAATCTTTTTATCAGTTTTGAGGAATAATCGTATGATGCAATAACAATACTTAACTCGTTCTGGTTCTCGAGGCGCCGCTGAATATTGACGCGGTCATGCTCAACCGTATATCGATCAAGAATGATTGCCTGGCGTCTGAATTTCTCTAATAGTTCAACTTCCCACTGTTTTCTTAAGGTGGCAGGGAGAGATATGAGCACCTTTTTAGCCCCTGAATCAATAACGTAATTCAGAACAAGGCCAGCCTCAATAGTCTTTCCTAAACCAACCTCGTCCGCCAGAATTATTCCTCCAGTTTTCAAAGCTTGGATTGCTGCACAGAAGGCATTAATTTGGTGAGGATTTGGTTCGATATCTGCGTTCAGCAAACACTTAAACGGAGATTCTGCCAACTGTTGTTTTTTGTACAAGCTATATTGTTCAAGTAGGAGATTTTCCATCACTTTCCTCCAGGTTTAGCTCTCTGGCTATTCCTTCTGCAATTCCTTTCGCCATCAACGTAGGAACAGCATTACCAATCTGCACAAACTGAGCAGTTCTAGGGCCCTCAAAATAATAATCATCTGGGAACGATTGAATACGAGCAGCTTCTCTTACTGTGATTGAACGGTGCTGGTTGATATCAGGATGGATGAAATAATGACCATCCTTAGAAATATGAGCCAGCATGGTATGACAACATGTCTCATCGCCTTCGACGACTTTGAATCGATCCAAAAATGATTTCCGGTTTTTATGAGTTTTCAACTCATCCGGAAGATCATTGTAATTCAGGCGTTTATGACCATCATTCCAAAGTTCAATCGTTCTTTTGTAAATCTCGATATCACGAGGTTTATTAGGTCTTGCACAATGGTGTGTTAAAACATCACTCTCTTTACGAATACCTGTTTTTTTGAGATATTCGCTGGCTTCTACAGAAGCATACTCGGCAGCTTGTTCGCCTGGATGTAAAGCCGGTAAGTCCAAAAGAATATCATATACGGTAGCATTCGCAGCCTTTTTCTCAAACTGCGGATAAGAAAGGCCACTATCCTTAAGCCATCCAACAATGATCATTCTTCTGCGGCTCTGTAGCACGCCAAAATTCTTAGAATTTTGTTCATGGCATTCAATTTCATATCCAACAGCCCGAAGTGCTTCTTGAACTTTCACCCAAGTAGCACCGCCGTTAGCAGATAGAATGCCCATGACATTTTCAAACACAAACATTTTGGGCTGATACTTTTTGAGAAATTTTGCATAGAGCTTGTAGAGATCGTTTCTCGGATCCGTAGCCATTGGATTTTCCATATGACTGCTTTGAGCCCTTCCCACCAAAGAATACGCCTGGCAGGGAGGACCGCCAATGATAACATCTACCTTTTCAATGCCTTTTTCCGTAAGAATGTCGTCGATTGTATCGAACAGTCCGGGAAGTGTTTCGTCAGACATCGTCTCACAACATACCGATTTTAACAGTTCTTCGGGAATACTTTTTAAATATTCGTCGCGGGAAATCTTTCCTTTGATGTAGTCAAAATAGATATCAAGGTTCCCTTGTTCTTTCAGATAGTAGTATCCAGTTCTAGTTTCCAATGTTTGTGCAGCATACGGGTTCATTTCCACATGTGCTATAGGTGAAAAACCCGCCTGGATAAAGCCTTCGGATAATCCACCAGCTCCAGCAAATAAATCTATAAAATTGTATGGAGCCTTTACAGCACCTGTGTGTTCCATGTTTATTACCTACCTATATTCATATTAATCTTCGAAGACACCATCCGTGTCAAAAATGTGATCCAGTTCATCGGTATTGATAGCAGCGATGACCTTGTTTCGAATACTTCCTTTTGCTAATTCAAGACGTTTGAAACGATTTTGACCAGCAGCGTCTTTCCCGATTCGAATAAGCTGGACCCTGCCAATTCTTGGCTCATTTGCAGCGTATTCAGCAAGGCCCTTAGCTTTACCAAGGTTATCCTTGAAATCCGGATTATGCGGCTCAAGGATATCCACAATGTAACCAAGCTCAGGGTCTTGGCGAACGATGATAAAGTCCGGGTAGAGTTCTTTACATTTTCCATCGATTTCATAAGGTATACACAAAGACCAAGACTGGCGAGGCGGGTTGCGTAGCCAGCAAACATAGTCTTGGCGCTTTTGCTCCTCAGCAAGAACAGCCAGTTCCCATCCATTCAGTTTGATCTTTGCAATACCAGCAGCATTTGCAAAAAGATGGTCACGGAACTCTGTACCACCAGATTCAATCTTTGCACTGATAGTTTCCGGGAGAGTAAAGTTATGCTTACTGATTTCGTCACCATCACGAACAATATCGCTGTACTGCTTGCGGCATTTTTCTGGTTTAACTGCAATGTACTTGCGATACTGGTCGTTCAGTTCATGGAATTTCTTTTCAGCATATGTATTAAGCTGAGCAATGCACTCGCTATCAAAAGCAAAGAGAATGCAATCAATCTTGAAAGCGGTCGGATTATCAAAATCGATATATTTTCGACCATATGCAAGATGGAAACCACAACTACCCATTTTGGCATCAGCTGCTCTCAACTGACGGTCCAAATCAGTTTCCGATGTAGCAAAGAAATCCGTTAGATTATCCATCTGTAGCACTTCGCCAAAGACATCAAAAATCTGCATGGACAGCTTCATTTCCGTGACCTGCTTCATGAGGGCATCATATTTGCCATTCTGGTGCAGCTGGTTCACATATTCATGGATCATCTCAGCAACGTCATTTTTCACATCGTCAGTTGCTGTTATGCAAATGTTAAACTGAGTCAGAAGACCCGCTAAACTCATCAGTGATTTCAGATAGCTATTAATTTTTACACTTCGAACCATATAGGTCAGATAGCCCTGCTCATTGATGAATTTGGTGATCCCTTCGCGATCGATAGTCGGAAGGAATGACAACTGCGGAACCATCGGCGATAATTCCGGTTTGTTGTCTGAAGTATTATCTGAATAATTCGGTGTAGTTGTTATGATACTGGAATCAAACTGATTCGCAGTTGTGTTGTCTGTCTCTTTGCCGGTTTGAACCTCGCCATTGTTAGTTACTGGTATATTATCTGCAGCTGGTCCACTTGCAACAGCTGGCGATTTCGAGTTTCCTTCAAGATTACCAGCTTCCGTTGTAGAAGTAAACTCATTTCCGAGAGCGACTGGTGTGGGTTCAGATGCCGGATCAGCCCCAAAGCCATTCAGATAATCTAAAAGACTCATCTGTCCCTCGGTCTGTTGCGGTTGTTTCTTCTTTGCTGTATGAGTGTGAACAGACCAAGTATCATAAGTCTGCTGTTCAAGAGACTCCCCATCAACAACGGTTGGAATCTCGCCACCTTCAGAAGCCTGCAGTTCATCAATGACTTTGGACACAGTATCTCTGTTGAAGTACGGCAGAAACAGACGAACGTCGTTCAGAAAATCGTCAACCATAACATGACACTGCAGGGGAGTACGAACCATTCGCCCAAGCAGCTGTGCGATATATGTTGCATCTTCAGCTCGCCGGAATGACATCATTGTTTCTGCACGAGGGCAGTCCCAACCGGTGGAAAGATTTTCTTTGAACAGAACCACTCGAATACGTCTGTCATCTGCAATTGCAGAAGGTTCTATATGAGGAACATTGAGACCATGAATCATCAAAGAACCGGTCGATCCAAAAGTATGGACCACCTCATGTTCTTTGAAAGTCTCACCCATGCGTTCTTCTATTTTTGCAATAACATCATCCAAATCAGTGTCAGAAACCTTTTTCCCAGAACCGGCACAAACTTGAATTACGAACACAGGATTTACATTTGTGTAGTGTTGCTCATAGGTATATTGATACCAGTGCTTACACTTTTCTACCCATTCATCAGTTGCTGCCTGGAGTACAGCCATATCACTATGCTTGGTCGGATCTTCCGGGTAAGTGATCACAATACGGTCCTTGAGCAATCCGGACTGCCGAACCTGAGCAGGTGAAATGATTACCTTGTGCAGAGTCGAGTTTGTTCCCTTACCGACAAGAGCATCAAAACGCTCTGCGGTTGCACTCATACCGATAACAACCGGAACCGGAGAAAGGTTATGATCAGGGCTTCCTTTAATGAACCTCTGCATAATAGTTGTAGCAGTTCCGGCCTGGCGTCCCTGCATACCACGATGCGCTTCGTCAATAATGAAATACAGGCGGTCCGATTTTAATCTAGCAGTGTTCTCGATAGTCTCCCAGATTGTGTATTGACGTGTATCGGAATGACGGCTCAAATTACCAGCTTTGCCGAGTTTCTGAGTATTCAAAAAGTATATGTGTCCATCTTCCAAGACTTCCATATCAAAGGACTCATCTGAAATCACGACACACTGATCTAATCGAATCTTGTCAGCTTTCAGCTCTATTTTTTGCTTCGATTGTTCATTCAGCTGCGGAGAGTCAGAAAGCCATACAAAAATCGCGTCCTGCTGTTCTGTAAACTGCTCAGATCCGAAAAGGATATCTTCAATCAAAGCAGACATAATAATCGTTTTGCCTGATCCTGTTGGTGCTTGCAAAGAAACCACCTGAGGAATTCTCAGCATACGATAATTATTAAGTGCCATTGCTATGCGAAAGCGCAGATCATTGACAGCTTGTTTTTGAAAAGGAAATAATTCACATATCATAATTAGCTCCTCCCTCTATTCAGACGGAAGTGATCCAAGTAGTCTCTATAGAGCTGGTATGCGTTTGCTACGTTTAAATTCTTTACCATTGCTCGATAGTTTACGTCATAGTCTGTTGCCAAGAATACTGTCTGTATTTCTGGATGCTGAATGAGTTCTTCCTCAAGCACTGCAAATGCGTTTTCATTCACAAGTACCGCAAACTTATTCTCTGGTAAAATCAGCATCGGAGGAATAGTAGTACCGTCAATCATTGGGCATTTGCCGACACCCCCGGCCTTCATCCACAATGTAGGCATCATTTCCTTGAGCTGCATACCAAGAGCAATAGTAGTGTTATCTAGAAAACTGAGCTGGAAAAACTCAGCATTTGCCTTGAAACCATCAGCCATTGGGAATTCTTCGCCAAACTTATACTGACCCGAAATTAATTTGCCTGTGGTACTTATTCCAGAAATAGCAGATTTAACACGCGGCCAAGTTATATTCCTAGCAATACCACTCTGTATCCATTGCTCATTACCTTCGTTAAAGCCTCTGGATCTCAGCATTTTTGTTTCATTTTCTGCAAGTTCATTGTTAGTAACACAGATGCACTTACGTTTTCCGCTGTCCTTATGATTAAGCATCATCGTAGCATGCATTGTTGTCCCTGAACCCGCAAAAAAATCTACAATTAATGCGTTTGGTTTATCTCCAACAAAAATATTCAACGCATCCATTACTGCGTATAACGATTTTGGGAACGGGAATTCTTTATTCGGCATTAAACATTTCAACACTCCAGTGCCATAGTTTTTCGCATCATGAGATGCGAAACTCCATTGTGTAGTTGGCAATGATTTTTTCCCTTCAGTATAAAATGCTTTTACACTGCCATCCTTGGAGTATGAATCCACGTATGCTTTTCCGCTTTCTATATCATTAATTGCTCCTGTGGTCAGATAAGATAGAACATATTTTTGTGGCTTATTTGGTGTGTACTTTCCAACACGTACATAACCTTTATCAAGTCGTTTCTTTAATTCTTCTCCCGTCAGTCCCCAATTCATCTCTATTCCATTGTCCCTAATTGGAAATACCGGAATTGCTCCTTCCACATTAGGAACTAAAGATAAATCATCATCAGGTGACAAAGGCTTTCCGATATTTACAATCCTGTTATCTGTCAGGTCGACATATATTGGATAAAACTGCATTGTACCGCCTTTTGTTGTTCCTCGTCTTGATGCCAAGTCACTTCTTTTTAAAGGTTCCCAATGTACTTCTGCTCCCTTTGGGATGGTCTGTGTCTCATTAACCTTACCAACTTGACAAGTGCCAAACATCAAAATGAAAATATACTCATTTGTACGTGACAATTCATTTGCATGATTATTTCCGGTTGGATTAATGACACTACTCACCATCTGCATTCTAGCCTCTGGAAAAATTTCCTCCAAAAGACAACCTAAATGCAGATATTCTTTTTCATCAATTGTAATAATCATGACAGAATCTTTTGGATTAAGCAGTTTTTTCGCCAGCTTTAATCGCTTTTCCATCATACTCAACCACTTACTATGTCGATAAGTGTCTGATCCATCCACATAATCGTTATTGTATTTCCAGTCTTTTGCTCCGGTATTGTACGGTGGATCGATGTAGATGCAATCAACTTTTCCTGCATACAAGTATTCAAGAAGTTGAAGCGCATGGTAATTGTCTGCCTCAATTAATATATGCCAAAGATCAGAATCCGGAGCGTTACAAACAGAATCCAGAGGCTTCAAGTATGGATAGATAGACTCTCCAAATTCTGCAACCCGTACAATATCAGGAATTGAAAAAGTAAATAATTCTTCTTGATTATCCCTCTTCGTACAGATAGCTTTATCTTCTTCAATCTTCATAACAACGTAGATTGATTTATCTTCTTTATTGTCACGGAGCATAACATTACAGCCCCTCTTGATAGGCATATCAAAGAGAGGTGTGCATTCCGGCAAATGTTCTTCGAAAACCAAGCCGAATTTCTTCTGCTTGGACAACTTGTTTACTTCTTTCTGAATTCGATCTCTGAGTTCAACATCTTGAATCTGGCTGATCAAATCATCAATTGCTGCCATATCTATTACCTCTTATCTTTTATATATCGTCCACTTTTTACACGAGCATCTTTAGGGCGTTCAGCATCTTCCGGTATTGCCCAATATGATCCTATTTTCATTGCACCTGGAATTCTTCCGTCAGAGCAAAGATCATTGATCCATCTGGCAGAAAGATTCCATTTTTCCGATGTTTGTCTAATTGATAAATAGCCCATACAGTTCTCCGTTCTTATTCGAGTAAAACTTAGAATTTATCACAATAATTGTACTCTAAACCTCGCGGAAAATCAATCAATTTGTCATCCCCTGTTGCCCAATATTTTACGCACCTCACTAATTTGCAAGCAATGTTTCCTTGGCCAAGTCCTGCGAAAACGGCGTTATCCCGAAACGTTACAACTTGCTTGTTGGGATATTCCCAAGCCCTTATCGATCATCACTTTGTGATGGCTGCGCGTTTCTTCGAAACACTAAAAAAGCAAGGTCTGAGCAGCAGTACCATGACTGTTACCCAGACCTTTTGATTTGCCAGACTTAATGACTTTGTTCATCCTTCCGGCGTTTCTGCTCTTCTTCCTTGCGCTCTGCATCGTAGAGAGAAGCAATATTCTGTTGAGCAATCAGGAGCTCCTGGGCATCATTTTTCGCCAGTCTGTATCCGGAATAGGCCTGCTTTTTTGCTGCAAGCACCTCAGCATATTCAATGCTGAGATCCTTTACCCTTGGGAGCTTCTTTACGCCCAATTCATCAAAAGCCGCCTTTGCCGCTTTATGAATCGTAATTTCTTCCCGATGTGCTTCCAGAAACTTTTTGCTGTAACCGGCTTTGCGGTACTCCTCATAAGTGGCCCGTGTTTTGGAATAGTTGATGATATGCTTTTTCAGAGTGCCGATCTCCGCCAATCGCTTTTCCGATTGCTGAATAGAGGAGAGCAGAGCATCTCTTTTGGCAGTCTGCTGCTGCACAAGCTGGTTCAGCTGCTCCATATTTTCAATCTTATGATCCCGCAGAAAAAGCAGCGTCTTCGACATCTGCTTCAGGTTATAAATCGATGCCCGGCGTTGATATCCGGCACCTTTGTTCTGTAGCTTGCTTTGGATATCAATGACAAGATTGAAGGGACGGGCATCTGTGTGGTCGTTGCGTTTATCTCTCGGTTTGTGTTCCTGCTGTCCGAGGAAATGAGCTCGCAGATCTGCCTCGGTATAGCCGTCCTCCAGAGAGGACAGGCGGATAAAACGGGCCTGATTTTTCCCTTTGACGGAAATATGCTTTCCGCATTTTATCTCATAATCCAGTGCCCGCAGCTCCTGCAGAAATGCTTCAAAGGACTCCGGCTTCTTCTGCAGAACAGCATCGATATCCTCGCAGAGAACATCTCTGTTTTTTACTCTGCGAGGGTAGTCCGTTCGTTTTGCACGATCCTTGTATGGCTTCGGAGCAATAACGGATAGGCCGTTTTCCAGGCAGACAAAATCGCTGACTTTCTGCAGGGCAATGCTGGATAGCCAGAAGTTTTTGAACTTTCTGGTTCCGTCAATGGAAGTGGAATTGAAGACGATGTGATTATGGACATGGGCCCGATCGGTATGAGTTGCTACGATAAAGGAATACTTGCCTTTTGTAAAACGGAGAGCCAGCTCCTGTCCCAATCGGTTCGCTTCCTCCGGTGTGATCTCGCCGGGCTTGAAGGACTGACGGATCTGATAAGCAATCACTTCATGCCTCTGGCGGCGACCGGTGATCTGCTCATACTGACGTTTGGACAGCATGAATTCTTCATCCACGGTCATGGGATCGCACTGATACCCGGTGACCAGTTCACCCTTGTCCGTCTTCTCCGGATTCTTCGCATAATCCGTTCTGTCGCCCAGACTCTGGGCGAGGGTTTTTCCTTTATTCACATGCATGGGTATCAGTCTTGTTGCTGCCATGGGCATCCGCTCCTTTCTCAAATTTGTGCAAAAGAAAAGACCTGAGGCGTATCAATTCCTCAGGTCCGTTAAGTTATGATTCGTCATGAAAAGATAAATTTCGACAATTTCCCGGTCAATGCTTCCAGCCCGAGAGAGACTGCCTCAGCAAACATGATTGCCAGGAAAACCAGAACGGCAAATCCAAATAGGAGCGCCGCATAGATCCAGGCATGCTGAAAAAGAAGCATCACAATGCAGATGCCTAATACCAGATACACCAGTCCGGCGACCATCGCCGAAAGGTTCAAGGCGAGGGAGTAGAAGATAGAGAGTACGGCAACAATTGCCATGATCGGCAGCGCGAGTATTCGAAAAGGGAGTTTGACCAGCCACATAAATGAGTCCTCCTTTGTTTTTTTGAGTATAGTCTATAAAGTGATTTTTCCGAAGTCAAGGATGTCAACGAGGCAATGAGTCAGATGGATCAGATTGCCGTGCTTGCACGAGCACATCTGTATCCATTTGACGAATGCACGAAGATAAGCAAGTAGAGCGATAGCTCGGATTGCGCATCTTCGCCGGAGGGCGAGAGTAACGCAGTTACGCCGCGCTCCGGTGCTTCCTATGTATCCGGTGTGACAGCAATCTGCCACACCGTTTCTTTACTGGATCGTCGCCAGTCTTGCCAGAATCTCTTTCGCAATTTCCCAGATTTCATTCTGCCTGTTCTGCAGATCCTGAATGTCCTCCGCATAGATAGAGCCGGTCTCATTGGCTCGTTTTGCATACTGATTCAGATTGTTGCTGCAGTATCGAAGAAGGGAGACCATTTCCTTTACATCATCCAGTTCCAGATTGACGCAGTAGCCGTCCAGCGCCATCTTTCGAAGGTAAGAGCTCTTGTTGCGGATACCCAGTTCATCCATCTTTTGCTTCATGCGCTCCAGTTCTTCCTGAGACATTACGAAGTGGACCCATTTATCTCTTGCCTGCATGGGGCACCTCCTGATGTTTATTTTTACTCACGAACTCTTTCCTCCGGACCACAGAAAATAAAAGAACGCTCAGGTCTGTGAGGCGGTTCATGCAGCTGCTGTTCCTTCAGCTTTGCAAGCACAGACTGCTTTGCCTCCTCATCGGCACATTTGCATGCCTGAAGCGTCGGATCCGGTTCCGGAAGGTTATTGATGATGCCGTCAAAGCTATTGTCATTCTGTTCCACCGCGTCTTCCACAGCGCGAAGGGCAGCTCTTCCGGGATCCTTTTCCGGAAACCGTTCCGGATGAAGAATGATCTCCACACGGTTCATCACCTGGGGATCGTCGAAGACAACACCATTCAGCCACTCCTCACATTCATGCCAGCCGCCCATGGTGATGACCTGACCGCCTTCGCAAAAGAAACGGAGATTATCGTTGGTGCTTTCAAGTCCGTCATAGGTATAACCGGCTGCCTCCATCGCTGCGATCAGCAGATCCTTATCTGCCGGAGTATCATGCATGGGCTCAGTGAATTCATCATGCCAATCACTCATTTTCCTCGTCCTCCTCATACACAGTAAAGTCAATAGCGGCAAAATTCCCATCGGTCATCGCCGACATTTTCTTCAGCGCCTTCTTGCAGAGCTCCTTCAATTCATGGTCCTCGATATTCGAGATACTGGTTTTTATGTCGAAAATCGCCATTCTTCGACAGGTGTGATCCATCGTCCGGATCAGATTCATTTCTTCTACAGTAAACTTCATCGCGATTCCTCCTTTTTCTGTTTCTTCGATTTCTTCTGAGCAGCCTTTGTTTTCGGTTTTGAAGACATCTCCTTTTCGGATTTTTCTTTCTTTGCCTGCAGATCCGCCAGAGCGGAGGGAGGGGATAGTGAAGCTTCCTTCTGTTCCACAACCTCCCAGAATTTCTGGCACTGCTCTTGTGAAAGGCCAAGGTTTTCCGTCTCCATAAATCCGAAAGTAACTTCTTTCACAGCTTCCGCAGTCTCTGCTTTTTCAACTTGAGATGTCCAGTAGTGAAGCTCAGCCATCGATGTCAGAACCGGTTCCAACTTCCGGAGTTCACTCTCCGGCATGGTGTCCCAGACATCTTTTCCCTCAGAATGAATGGTAAAGCCTTCGCCGTCATCGTGCTGGGACACTGTAAGCTTCAGCGTCATCGGTTCACCAACGATTTCACAGGAAAAGGTGTGCTCCGCCATACGGGAATGCGGCATATACTCTGAGTCGATACATTCGATGTTCTTCACATCATCTGCTGTCAGGTGAGCCCAGGCATATTCCTTCTGCAGTACCGCCAGATGCTCATCGATTTCCGTGATCATCTCAGAAGCAGTCTTACGGATCTTATCCAGGGAGGCCTTCAGCTCCGGAGTTTCTTTCCCATGGGACCAGCCTGCCACATAGGCAAAGCTGTAGTCTCCGGTATCAATTCCGTAATGCTGACATACGGTAAAGGCCACCGATTCGGCCTCCACCTCCTTATGATTTCTGGTAAGCTTCGGCTCCAGAGGATCCACCTTGATTGTGGGGTCAATGGAGTGAAGCTTCTGGTGGGTCATTTCGTGAATCGCTGTTTTCACAGTCTGCACCTGACTCATGCCTTCCTGAATGGCGATGCGGTTCTCGACGGTGTGGAAATATCCCTTTGCTCCGCCTGCGATCTGCTCAAAACCCATCGGTACCGGACAGGCCTTCTTCAATGCTTCGAAGAACATTTCATACTGCGCCACATCGCCGGTCAGCTCATTTACACCGAGAGTGGGTAAAGGCTTTCCGTCAGTCTGGCTGACATCGAAAACATTGACCACCTTGAACGCAGGCATCAGGACTTCCTTCGTTTCCTTTACACTGGTCCCATCCGGATTTGTAATGATTTCGCCGGTAACAGGATCGGTTTTCTCAACCTCCATTTTCTTTTTATAGGGAGTAGGGGCAAGAATGCGAATGCCGTTTTCACCTTTCTGCACCTGACGCCCGAACTGCTTCTGCCAGGCAGTGTATCCAGCTACCAGTGTGGCATCCGGTTTCTGCATGGCAATCAGGATCGTGTTATTCAGGGAATAATCATGGAACTTGGAAAGCGTCTTCAGATACTGCTTGAATTTGTCGCTTTCAAAAAGTGCCTGTATTCCGGCCTCCAGCTGATCCGTGATTGTCTTTACCTTCTCGAATTGCGAAGGGTAGGTTTTCTGTTCTGTGCTCATAAGCATTCCTCCGACTTCTTCTTTTCAGCAGCTAGCTTGGGACGGGCATCCGCATCCGACGCCCTGTCACCATTCGCCATGCGTTTTTCATGGAGCTGCTCCAGTACAGAGTTCAGCTTTTCCTCTGCAGTATCGGCAGCTCGTTCCTCAACCATGTCATAATCCATTTCGGTGAAGTTTTTATTCTGCCAACCGAGGTCCTGCAGGATCATATCTCTGCATTCCTGAATCGTGATGCTTTCCAGACCGATCTGACCGCCATCTACTTCAGCAAAGCTTTTATCGTAGATTGAGTAGTCCCACCCGGCATCAGTGGCGTGGATGGAGAGATACTCTCTGTGGCCAACCTGCCATGCAGCCTGATCCTTCAGTAGTTCCGGTTCAGGGCTGGCTTTTCCGTCGCCTCGTTCCAGAATCTCAGCAAACTGACAGATGTGATAAACCCCACCGCTGATCCGGGTGTGGTAATCGTCGATATACTCACAGGGCGCGATGAAGCTTCGGTCCGGATAATCGATTTTTACCTTCCCGCCGTCAGGGATGCGGAACAATTCATCGTAGTTGCTGGTGATAAAGCGGATGCTGTGGTCATGAGGGGCCTCCCGGTGGGCCTTTCGATAGGCACGTCTGGCGTCCTTGATCTGATCCAGGGTGCGAAGAGCAACTCCGGAAACCACTTCACCCTTGAAGCCGATCTCCTGAATCGCCATCACCCTGGCACAGGCAAGAGGATTCCGAATCGGATTCTCCAGCATATCCTCATAGGTGATCAGGCCGGTGTACTGGGCAGCACCGGTAGTCTTATCAAAGGCTTCATAGGCAAATCCCGCCTCCATTTCCTTCAAATGCAGATAGGACTCGTTGTCTATCAGATACAAAGCTTCCTTCTTATCGGAAATCATTTTGATCCACCTCCCTTGGTTCCGCTGCGGCTGTTTTCAAATTCCAGATAAAAGTTGGCCCGCCCGTTCTCTTCCGTGGAGAGAAGCAAAGTGGCATTGTAGTTCTTTCCGGATTTCTGACTCTTGCAGTCCTTCAGGGGAATGCGGCCATCCGAAAGCAGCTTCTCAACCATACTGGAGGATAAATGCTTCCCAATGCTTTTGAAAAAGGCATTGTCCTTCCAGATAACAAAGCGACATTCCTTGTTGCTGCAGAACCAGCCCTTCTGTTTTTCCAACACATCCGCCTGACAGCAGGGGCAGGATCCGACTCGTTTGTAATCTGACATAAGCGTTTTCACTCCTTTCACAGCTTCGTAATTTTGAACCAGCCCGGAAATCATGTCCGTGATCTCCCGCATGAAGTCCCGGGCCTCATAATCGCCATGCTCCATCCGAAGAAGCTTTTGCTCCCAGTCTGCTGTCATAGAAGCAGACTGAATCTGCTCCGGCATGACCGTAATCAGAGAATTGCCCTTATCAGTGGAAACAAGATAGCGTGTTTTCTTATCACCTTTACGCTCCATGAAGCCTTTCTGAACCAGCTTTTCAATCGTGCCTGCCCGGGTGGCAGGGGTACCAAGGCCTTTTCGTTCAGCATCCTCCGGAATATCCTCGGCACCGGCGGTCTCCATGGCAGAGAGGAGGGTATCCTCAGTAAAACGCTTCGGCGCGGTTGTTTTCCCTTCTTTGATTTCTGCCTGGGTTAAAGAAACAATGGTATCCGGCGAAAGGGTCGGGCCGGTATAGGCTTCCTTTTCCTTATCCTTCACCGGATAGAAACGCTGCCAGATGTCTTTCCAGCCCCCAAAGAGGACCGTCTTGATCTTTTTCGAAAACTCTTCGCCGCCGCAGGTCAGGACAATGGTATCCTCTGCATAGCGATGGTCGGGAGCTGCGGCACAAAGCAGCCTAACCGCAATCAGCTGAAGGATAGCCTTCTCACCGGAGGGAAGCTCGGTAAGATTGGCTGAACACATGGTTTTTGTCGGAATGATGGCGTGGTGATCACTGACCTTCCAGCTATCACACATCACATCTACGGTAATTTCTGTGTTGTCGTCAGATTTCAATGCGGATGCATCAACACCGATTTTCTCCGCCACCTGAGAAATGTGGGTGGGCAGCATCGGCTTCATGTCATCCGTCAGATATCTGCTGTCGGTACGGGGATAGGTCACCAACTTCTTTTCATAAAGCGCCTGGGTGTAGTCCAGCGTCTGCTGTGCTGTAAAGCCGAGGATACGGTTGGCATCTCGCTGCAGACCGGTCAGATCATAGAGAAGCGGGGCTCGCTCCGTTTTCTCCTTTCGGTCCATGGACTTGATTACGGCTTTCATGGTCTCCTTACATTTGGCAAGCAGCTGCTGTGCATCTCCTTTTTCATCAAAACGCCTGCTGGCTGCGGTGATACCGTTCATTCCAAGCTGCACGGTGTAGAAGGGCTTCGGCTTGAAGGCGGCGATCTCGGCATCTCGCATAACGACCATTGCCGGAGTCGGTGTCATTACGCGACCAATGTTCAGCGTCTGGTGATACAGGCATGAAAAAAGCCGGGTGGCGTTCATTCCGACGATCCAGTCGGCACGCTCCCGGCAGAGGGCTGCTTCATACAAAGCATCATATTTGGTTGACGGTTCCAGATGGGCAAATCCATCCTTGATGGCCTGATCCTCCATGCTGGAGATCCAGAGCCTTTCGAAAGGCTTCCTGCAGCCCGCCTGATGATAGACCAGACGGAAAATAAGTTCGCCTTCACGTCCGGCATCCGTTGCGCAGACAAGGCTTTCGACATCATCACGCTTCATCAGTTTTTTCAGGATACCGAACTGCTTCCTGGTGGAAGCTGAGACCTGATGCTTCCAGGTGGCTGGCAGAATAGGAAGGTCTGAAAGCCGCCATTTGGCATAGGTCTCATCGTAGGCCTCCGGCGGCGATAGCTCTACCAGGTGCCCAACGCACCAACTGACAATATAGCCATTGCCTTCCAGATAACCGTCGCATCGTTTGTTTGCACCCAGGACCTTAGCCAGGGACTGGGCAACCGAGGGTTTCTCGGCAAGTACGAGTTTCATTGTGGGGTCCTCCTTACATAGAATTACCCCTCCGATCCGGGGAGGAAAGGAAGGGTATGTAAGCTAAGTATTAATCAATATCTGGAAGCCCCGCATTAATAGCTTTTGTTTTTTCTTCAATTTTTACTTTCAAAGTATCCGCTACATTGTTCATAAACTTTACATAGCATTCTTTATTCCAAAGGTCATTTTCAATATCTGTTCTGTATTCCTGAATAAGTATCGGTACTATTTCAATATATGCCATCAAGTAAAGCTTAGCAACTCGTTCATCAGTTTGATCCTCGTCGTAACTTCCTAAATACGATTTAAGATCAACTTCCAGAGTTCCATTTTTAAGTATCAGTTCTATTCTTTCATGTGTTTTATACTTCAAGTCTAGCTTTATCTGCTTTAATTTGCGACTTTCAAGAAAGAACGACAGCGTACTGATGATATTCATAACTGATTCACCAGATGCCGATACCTTTGTCTGAGAATCTTCAGTATCACCACTGAATCCCTTTATCGATTGCAATTCCAACTCAAAACCGTTTTCTTCGGCAATTTCAATAGCATTATTCGTGTAGTAAACTCTATTTATAAGCCATAGAAAAAAGTCACTATCAAAACGGAATCCGCTGTCATCAATTTCATTTCTCCCTGTATACGAAAGAAGTTTCCTAAGGACCAGCTTTGCATCCGAATTTTTATCAATTATATAATTTATGGTCTGATTATTAGAGTACACAATAATAATTCCATTTTGAGGAATTACATTCACTTCACTACCATATAGTGTGATTTTGTCATATGAAAATCGAATAACATTGTATGTAAGGTCATTTCCAAATAACGTAATAGTCTTATCGTCATCAAATATTTTCTTAATTACCCAATTTTCGCGACTAATCCCAGATGATCTGTCATCATTCTCTACGGAATCAACTAATAGAGCTATGGCCTTACTAATTTCTGCTGTCGAACTATCTTTCCATCTCGTAGTAGCCACTTTATCCCTCCGTTCTTATGATTAACTTATTGGTATCAAAAGTAAGGAACAATGGTTCCTTACTCAATTTGGGGTACAACTCACTCTGACAAATACCATTGACTGGTTCCTTTGAAAAAAGAATTCTGAATGTTTGGATTGTATTAGCCAATTCCTGATTACCAAACATCTTTTCCAAATCAATAACAAAATTTCCATTCGCATCAACACTTGCTTCAGCACTTGCTGCAGGCAATTGCATAGTTGCAAAGTTAATGCCTTCTATCGTGAGTTTCAAATCTTTGCAGGTCTTTTTCTTTGCACTAATTTTTACCGTTAATCTTGCTTCACAAGGTCTATTCTCATAAAGAAGCAAATCTGGGACAGAACTTTTCTGCACCATATCTCCAGGTTTACTCAGTGTTACCTGAATTATTTGAGGAGTAAAAAAGGTGTTTTTAATCCATTCTGCAAAAGAAAGCAAAGCAACATCAACTATTGCAAAATAAACAGTCGTACAAACGTCAAACGCTTTATCTGCATCGTCAATTATGTGAAGAATTTGAAACACATTGAACTTTTCAACTATTTTTAATCCAATCACTGCACTAAGTAAAGGAATTGCGATTCTCCATAAGATTGAGAGTGCACTTATTACCTTTTTCTTCATCCGAATAAACACCTCTCAATTAAGGTGCTTATTCTTTCCAACAGATTACCATCTGCGCTATCGCTAATAGCTAAAATACCATTGGATTGAATATAAAAATCTACAGCAACTCCACTGTCTAATCGGCCGGAAATATAAATACGATTAATGTCAATCGATGATGTCTCTGCCAAAAAAAGCAATTTCTCTATTAGTGTATTAAACAATACCGGACGTGCTGTTATGGCATCCAATAAACTTGCAACATTTTCGGATAAGGAAGAATCCTCTTCAGCAAACTCGATTTTATAAACCTTTAGACCTTGATTTATTACACTATCTTTAATCAATTCTATCATTGCCTCGGAGGAAACGATAATCTGACGATATCCATTATCGAATTGTCTCTTTAAAAATGAATAATACTCTTCATCATCATCAAATGGTTGACTGATGATATGCTTATCTGAATCTCCAAGTTTCCAAAAAAGCTTGCATTTCTTCATCTTCATATCCCCACCTCCTTGCTATAAAAATGATATCTATATTATTATACCTCATACCCATCTATTCTTCTACATTTTTCTTGACTTTTTTGTGTTTTTGTGATATGAATGCAAAACTTATGTAACAGGGCAGCTTACGCCGCCCCAAGCAAGCACTCTGCTTAATCTTCAGGATTCTCCAGATCAATTTCATAATCCGCATCACCCTTGATAATTTCTTCCTCATCATCTTCCGGAATTTCGTATTCCTCTTCGTCGTCATCTTCGGTATAATCCGCATCCGGATCGGGTCTCTGTTCAGAGGCCTTTTTCTTTTTCGTCTGCATCATAAAGTAGCCGCCTCCGCAGGCAATCAGAACGGCGATCACGCCAACGATAGGCAGCATGTTCGCTGGCTTCTTTTCCGTCACCTGAGGCTCCTGCTTTTCAGACTCTGCATCTTCATCAGGTACAGGCGGAGTAACAGCAGGTTCCTCTTCCTCGGCATTGGCGGCATCCTGTGCCGTCTGGAACGCCTTTACCTGCTCCTCATCCATGAGCGCAAAGAGGTCCGCTTCGTCCACCAGGTTCAGGAGATGTACGTTCTCTTCACCCTTGTCATTGCGGTCGATGATCAGATAGAAGTAGTTGCCGGATTTGGTCACCATGGTAATAAACTGCTGACCGGCCCCGGTGGAGGGCCCGATATCATCAACCAGAGTCAGGTTGCCATCAGGGGTAAGAGGAAGAGAAGTGTCCGTCTGATTCATGCTGCTCATCATGAGATAGAGCAGCATCGCTAGGAACTCTTCATCAATGGTTCCGCTTTCCTCTTCCTTTTTCAGCATGTCCACATAGTCCTTGTACACATAGCCGGTTCTCTCGGGAATCACAACCTGATACCAGTCGCCATCCTCGCTGATCACCTGGACCTTTTCGCCGGGAAGCAAATGGCCGATGATCTCATATTCCATGCCGGAACCGGAGCGAAGGTTCAGATAACTTCTGACCTTGTTATTGACCGCTGCGTCGGTTCCATCCGTTTCCATGTCTTCGGTGGACCATTCCCAGTCACCGAAGGAGAAGGTGTAATTGCCGTCCTCATCAACGCTCACATCGTAAGGGAGCTTTTCCCCCTCAGTTTCCTCAGTGTCAGCCACATCAGATGTGGTAGTCGCATTTTCTGAGATTACCTCGGGCTTCTTTTCCGTATTGTCGCTATCCGCTGCAGCTGCAAAGCAGGTCGTGGAAAGGGTTCCCATCATCAGGATGCCTGCCATGAGTCCTGCCATCATTCTCTTAATATTCATTTTCTCTGTCCTCCTCATTATTGATTTCAGGCACATCGGCCTGTTCCGGATAAACACCGACAGTTCCTTTGGCTGCCAGTTTGATGATCTGGGCAAGCTGTTCAGGAGTCAGATTGGCAGCGTGAACCATGGAATGAATCACACTGTTTTCCTCCTCACGATAGCGGTTCTCCAGATTCTTCACACGCTGATTCCATTCAGCCTGCTTTATGCGGGCTCGCTTCAGATCAGCGCCGATTTTCTCAAGCTTAGTCACTTGCGTTACCTCCTTTAATCAGGAATTCGTCCATAGCAATAGAAGTGCTGCTGCCAGTAAGACGTGTTGATAGATGCATAGGAAATCGGGTTTCCGCAGTGGATCATCATGCCGTTACCGACATAGATACCGACATGGCTGGCTCCCGATGTGTTGTAGGTTCCCTGGAAGAAAATCAGGTCACCGGGCTTTGCTTCACTTGGCCGGATAATGGAACAGTGATTCATCAAACCGCTTGCCGTCAGTCGCCCCACGTTCCAGCCATTACCGCAATGGTTGATGACGTAACTGACGAAGCCGGAGCAGTCAAAGCTGGTGGAAGGGGAAGAACCTCCCCAGACATAGGGATATCCCAGGTATTTCTCCGCTTCACGGATCATGTTGGCAAATCGCTCATCCGTCAGCGCTTCACCCGGAATATCGTATTTCAGATACTCACTGCTGGTCGTGACGTAAGGATCATCCGCGAAAAGATATTCCTTATTGCCCTTGGTCTGAAGCAGGATCGCATAGCGCTCCGCCTGATCCTCATTCATGCCGCCGGACTCTGTAATCACATGGCCCAGTTTCTTATTGGTCAGTGTGACATTGAGGATGTAGTACTCATAAGGGACCTCAACCTCATATTCGTATTCCTCCTCCGTTACTTCGCCGGTCTCCGGGTCCGTGGAAGTGGTGGTGCCTGTTCTGGTCTCTGTCCGGTATCGGATCTCGACCTTTTCCTCAAGCTTCAGCTCATACTGACGATCAAAGAGGGAACGCAAAGTGGACTGGACCTCGCTTCTCGTATAATCTTCGAATTGAACCGTCAGATAGGCTGCCAGCTGATAGGGGTCATGGCCGATCTCATCCAGATAGTAGTTGTATTCGTCATAACCGGGATAGGTGGATTCGATGTTATTGACCTTCCGCTGCAGCTCTGCTTCCAGCGCCTTGTAGTCGTTGTTTGCACCGATGATATCTTCACTGTAAACGTGGTTGCCACAATGGCGCTGGAGCCTCCCGGAAGGAAAGCGGAGCAGGAGGACAGCGATGACGAAACGATCATAATCAGCACCGCTAATGCTCCAATAGCCAGAAACACCTGCGGATGCTTGGTCACATACTCAAAGGCCTTGTCCTTGAAGTCAACAAGCCTCTGCCCAAGGGTTTTTACCCCAGCAGCGCATTCCTTGGCTGCCGCACTTGCATTTGCCGCTGCTTCTTCGGCTCGTCTGGCTGCCGCATATTCCTTTCGAATCGCCTTTTTCTGCTGCCAGCGGGATACCGGGTTGGAGAATTCCTCCGGATGCTCCGCCTTACGTTGCTGATAGATAGCTTCCACATTGGCGGCATCGGATTTGGTCTGCAGATGTTCCGCCTTTTCATAGGACTTCAGCTTCTTACTGTAGACCGCATGATCCATGGCATGTGCACTGACCTCAGCTGCTTCTGCAGAGGTATCGACAGCCTGGACTGCCGTATTATCGTCCTGGTTATTGGCAGAAATCTGTCCGTGAATTGTTCCGGACACGGCTGCAGGCGTGGAATGAACCGCCGATCTGGTGAAGCGGTTGCCCCTGCCGGTCAGTTCACCGACAGGGATCTCCTGCTTTTCAAAGGTGAGATGCGCCGTTCGCCCGGCTGCCTTATCCGCATCCAACTTCAGCTTTCTCTTCTTCGGAGTTTTAGCTGCCGCCCGGTCTGCTTTGTCCGCCGCCCGGTCGGTTTTGGACGCAGCCTTTTTGACCCTGGGATTTGCAAGCTCATCCTCTGTGAAATGGAGCCTGGTCACTTTCTTTGCCATATCACACCGCCTTTGCTTCTGCCACCTCGGACAGCTTTGTGGTCATGATACGGTAGAGCTCCAGATCCGTCGGGAAATGATCCACGAAGGGCAGGATGACATTGCCGTAGAACAGGAGTCCTTCACCTTCCCCGGAGTGGGTCACATAGGAAAGCTGATGGGGAGAAATGTTCAGCTGCTGCGCCAGAATCTGGCGGTCACCGGCAGCCTGGTTCAGCATATACACGAAGTCTGAGTTTTCGAAGATGTTCTCCACCTCGCGGCTGGAAAGCAGATCCTTTACGTTCTGCGTGATACCGGTGGGAATGCCACCCCATTTACGAAAGCGCTTCCAGATCTCAACGGAATAGGAAGCGGTCTGCTCCTCCTTCAGAAGAAGGTGGAACTCGTCCATATAGTAGCGGGTCGTCTTACCGGCAGAACGGTTGGCCGTGACGCGGCCCCAGACCTGATCCTGAACGATCAGCATGCCGAGCTTTTTCAGCTGCTTACCCAGTTCCTTAATGTCATAGCAGACGAAACGGTTCCGGATATCGACGTTGGTTCTGTGGTTGAAAAGGTTCAGGGAGCCCTTAACATAGATTTCGAGCGCCGTTGCCACACGATGGGCTTCCTTTTCCTCCTGCTGTAAGAGCGCATTGTAAAGGTCCTCCAGAAGCGGCATGTTTTCCGGTTTAGGATCCTCGAAGTAGTGCTGATAGATCTGGTGCACACAACGGTCAATTACCGTCTTTTCGATGGGCTGCAGACCATCCTTACCCCCAACGATCAGCTCACAGAGGGAAAGAATGAAGTCCGCCTTCAGTGCCAGCGGATTATCATCCTCGGAATAGGACGCGTTGATATCCATGGGGTTGATATAGTGGGTGCTGGTCGGACTGATTTTGATAACCTGGCCCTCCAGACAGTTGACCAGGGCCGTGTACTCAGACTCCGGATCGCAGATAATGATATCATCGTCGGTAACCAGGAAGGCATTGGTGATCTCTCGCTTTGCGGAGAAGGATTTACCGGAACCGGGCGTACCGAGAATCAGACCATTCGGATTCTTCAGCTTCTTTCGATCCACCATGATCAGGTTTTTGGAAAGGGCATTCAGACCGTAATACAAGGCCTCATCGCCATTCTGGAACAGCTCCTGTGTGGTAAAAGGAATGAAAATTGCCGTGGAGCTGGTGGTCAGGGCACGCTGGATCTCAATCAGGTTGTTGGCAAGAGGGAGACTGCTCATGAGCCCCTGCTCCTGCTGAAAATCCAGTCTTCGCAGGTTGCAGTTGTGCTTCTGCGCAATGGAGGACGCTTGAAACACGTTGTTCTCAAGCTCCTGCTGAGACTTGCCGGTATTCATGATAAGGAAGGTGATGAGGAACATACGCTCATTTTGAGACTGCAGCTCCTTCAGAAGGGCCTTTGCATCCTTACCGTAGGTGGCCAGGTCGGAAGGGATAATGTCCATGTCATAACCGGAACGGACTGCCTTTTTCTGCTCCTCAATCTTGCTGCGGTCAAGCTCGGTAATGGTGTGCTTGATCTGCTTGATGGCAGTGGTCTGGTCTACCGACTGGATGTGCATGGTGACGATCTCGCTGGACTCCATATCCAGAAAATCCTTCAGAAGCTGGTCGGAAAGATCCGATGCTGTAATCTGCAGATAACTCATGGCTCCGTACAGGCTGCCCATGGTAAAGGTTTTGCCGCCCGGGAAGGAGAAGGATGTGGGAGCAATGAAGTCCTTCACGGAAAGTCCGGAGCCTGCCAGCCAGCTCCAGTCGAAGTAAAAACGGTCAGTATCGCCCATGTGGAACATGGCATGCATCAGCTGCAGACGTTCCTTCCCATTGAGCACCCGCGCTGATACGCCAAGACGCTTGAAGTTATTCATCAGGTTGGTCTGCACATGCTCCAGTCGGGGTTTTGCCTCGCGCATGGACTCGGCTTCAATGCCGAAGGTGATATACTTGGTCTTTGTCAGACCGTTATTGCCCTGAGCGAGCTGCATCTTCAGCATCTGACTGTATTCGCTGCGGACATTGTTGAAGTTGTCATTGCGGTACGGAATGCGGATGTTCTTCTCAAAAACTTCGGCATCCGTCGCCATATTCATGAAAGACAGCTCGAAGTGAATGGAGCTGTCGAAAAAGTTCAGGAAGGAGCACCACTCTTCGAAAATGGCTGTCTTGTCCTCCTGCTGAGCCAGCTGATAGTTGATGTCCTGGTACTGGATGGTCTTGGTGTAATATTTATCGCTGACACGGCAGATGCCATCCGGGAACATACGCTGGAACGGGATCGACTGCTGCGCGGTGCGAGGAATGCCGTCATCACGCCTTGCGCGGTCGATGATCTCCTGAACCTGCCTTGCCTGAGCCTTAGTCAGATTCTTCGACATGTTCAGGTTTCTTTTTTCTGTTTTTCGGAACAGACTTTTCACCGTAAACAATGTGATTTACCTCCATTTCTGCCTGTGCCTGACGGATCAGGACGGCATAGTAGTTGTTCGTCTGATAGGGACGGACCTTCGTCCTTACGAACTTGGCCTGAATGAACTGCTTTGCGATCTTTTCCAGCGGCTGGCCGTCCCGTTCATACATTCCGAGGAAGAAGAACGGCAGCATGATAATGATCATGCAGATGGATGCCATACTGGTATTGCCGCCCGCCTTGAGCAAAAAGAAAGACGGGACACCGATAAGTGCACCCGCCCCAAAGCAGAAAAGCTGACGTTTTGTCAGGTTGAATAGGATTTTTGATTTGACCCTCGTAAGATCGCGAGGGACAGGAATATAAGCTGCCACTATTAACGGAACCTCCTTCCTTAGTGTGCCGAGAAGACGCTTTTTGCAAGAGCACCGGTCTTGAATAATGTGAAGCACAGCAGCACCGTGTATCCGAGGATGCCCCAGATGGATCCGATAATATCATCCGAGACGGAGACGCTCTGGATTAGCACGGCGTAGATGCCGACACAAATCATAATCAGAAAGCCCTGGAAGCCAAGCGCGAACAGAGACCTGAGATAGTTCTGTCCCACCATGCTCTGTTCCCGGTTTCCGAAGGTCGAGAACGGAATCGGTGCCATACTGGTCATCAGGTAGATTTCGATCATTCGTCCATAGACGATAACGAAAATCACAACGCTGAGCGCCTTGATGGTAAACTGAACGACCATGCACTGCAGGAACAGTGCAAACAGCGGCCCGATTTCCATGGCCTCCAGCGTATCCTGCATGGTCTCTAAGGCTGCAGCATCCACCGCCGTGTTCCCGGCAATGAGCCCGCCTGCGTTATTGATCACATGCTGCGTCACATCAAAGACTGCCATCACAATATTGAAGGTGTTGGTGATGAGTGTCACGGCTACAAAGGTCTTGAAGACCCATTTGAAGAAGATCCAGGTTTCAAAGTTGGCAAGGTTATTGTGGTCAATGATCATCTGAATCAGCTCGTAGCAGGCAATGAAGGTCAATATCAAGCCTGCGACCGGGATAATCACTGATTCGGAAACATTCCGGATCATGGCGAAGACGCCCGGCGAGAAGTTCGTCGGAGTCGTCCCCACCTGCGTCGCAATATCGCCAACCTGAGTGTTTACCGAATCAAACAGTCCCGTCAGCTGGTTCATGATGCCGGAAACAAGCAGTTCCTTCAGCCATTCACCAATCTGATCGAGTACGCTGTCCAACGATTAACACTCCTTTCTTAGCCGAAGAGTCCGGAAAGCAGGGGAACCAGAGTGATACCGATGAGGGCC
>ENA-OPVY01000380-OPVY01000380.1-human-gut-metagenome-genome-assembly--contig:-NODE-380-length-38382-cov-10.281394_pt1 | contig 38382 bp, 36 predicted proteins | sample MGYA00241503_ERZ501998 | MGnify/ENA primary metagenome ERZ501998 (study PRJEB25962, sample SAMEA2042107) | human gut metagenome | biome: human gut; feature: human-associated habitat; material: faeces... | reverse complement strand
CGGGTGGCCGGAAGGTGGGAACCTTCGGCTACAGCGTAAAGAAGAAGCAGCAGAAGAAGCAGATGCAGAAGAAGTTGGATAAGAAATCAGACAGGGAATCAGAGAGGGCAGGGATGGCAGAGAAGTTGAAGATGTCGGGGAAGCCAGGGATGGCGGGGAAGTTGAAGACGTCAGGAAAGCCAGGGATGTCAGGGAAGTTGAAAACGTCAGGAAAGCCAGGGATGTCAGGGAAGTTGAAGATGTCAGGAAAGCCAGGGATGTCAGGGAAATTAAAGACGTTGGGAAAGGCAGGGAGAGAGAAACGGTAGGTTCTGCGGAGCCGTAACGTTTGTTGAGGTTTGGCAGCTGTTATGCTAAAATGAAAGGATACAGTATGAATAATATTACACTGATAGGAATGCCTGGTGCGGGGAAGAGTAGCATCGGTGTCGTTCTTGCGAAGGTACTTGGGTACCAGTTTATTGACTCTGATCTGCTGATCCAGAAGGCGGAGAAAAGGACTCTGAGTGAGATCATTGCGGATGAGGGTACAGAGGGCTTCAAGGCGATCGAGAATCGTGTGAATGCTTCGATCCAGGTGGAGAATACGGTGATCGCTACCGGTGGAAGTGTGGTTTACTGCGATGAGGCTATGCAGCATCTGAAGTCTGAGGGTGTTGTGGTGTATCTTAAGATCTCGCTGGAGCTTCTTTCCAGGCGTCTTGGTAATCTTAAGGGGCGTGGTGTTGTGCTCAAGGAGGGGCAGACGCTGGCGAGTCTTTATGATGAGCGTGTTCCTTTGTATGAGAAATATGCGGACATTGTGGTGGATGAAGAGGATAAGGATCTGGAGGGGAGTCTCCAGGTTGTGCTTGAGGCATTGAAGAACAGGGGAGATAAGGCGTAACTGTTGGCTTGTGGAAACGGTTTGCTGGAGTGTTTCGGGTCATGGGTTGTGACAGGTTTTCGTCATAAATTGTTTACAAATCTGAAATATGTGTTATAATATACAACTGACCTAAAAAACGGTATTGCGGAACGTTTGTTCCTGCAGTAAATTCAGAGAAAGTTTCTGCTCATAGAGGAGTAAAATAATAGAGGTGTGTTATGGAACAGTATGTGATTAAAGGCGGCAATCCTCTGGTTGGAGAAGTGGATATTGCGGGTGCGAAGAATGCGGCGCTTGCGATATTGTCAGCAGCCATTATGACTGATGAAACTATATTGATCGAGAATCTGCCAGATGTTAGGGACATCAATGTTCTGCTTGAGGCGATCTCCGAGATCGGGGCTCAGGTTGAGCGTATTGATAAGTCTACTGTAAAGATCAACGGTTCTACTATCGGCAATCTCAGCGTGGATTATGAGTTTATCAAGAAGATCCGTGCTTCTTATTATCTTCTGGGTGCTTTGCTTGGTAAGTATAAGCATGCGGAGGTTCCGCTTCCGGGTGGATGTAATATCGGCAGCAGGCCGATCGACCAGCATTTGAAGGGTTTCCGTGCTCTTGGTGCGGATGTTGATATCTGTCATGGTGCTATTGTTGCCAAGGCGGAGAATCTGCATGGCAGCCATATTTTCCTAGATGTGGTTTCTGTTGGTGCTACTATTAATATTATGATGGCTGCTTCTATGGCGACTGGCCGTACGATCATTGAGAATGCTGCGAGGGAGCCGCATGTTGTTGATGTGGCGAATTTCCTGAACAGTATGGGGGCGAATATCAAGGGTGCCGGTACGGATGTGATCCGTATCCGTGGTGTTGAGACGCTTCATCGTACGGAGTATTCGATTATTCCGGACCAGATCGAGGCTGGTACGTTTATGTTTGCTGCTGCGGCTACTCGTGGTGATGTTACTGTTCGTAATGTTATTCCTAAGCATCTTGAGGCTACTACTGCTAAGCTTGAGGAGATCGGGTGTGAGGTTGAGGAGTTTGATGATGCGGTTCGTGTCCGTGCGCCGCATGTGCTTCATCGTACGCATGTGAAGACGTTGCCTTATCCTGGTTATCCTACGGATATGCAGCCGCAGATCGCGGTTACTTTGGCTTTGGCTGAGGGTACGAGTATTGTTACTGAGAGTATTTTTGAGAACCGGTTTAAGTATGCGGATGAGCTTTCCCGGATGGGTGCCAATATTAAGGTGGAGGGGAACTCTGCTATTATTGATGGTGTGAGGAAGCTTACGGGGGCGCGTGTGAGTGCGCCGGATCTTCGTGCGGGGGCTGCGCTTGTTATTGCGGGGCTGGCTGCTGAGGGTGTTACGGTTGTTGATGATATTGTTTATATCCAGAGAGGATACGAACGCTTTGAAGAGAAACTCAGAAGTCTGGGTGGAATCATTGAGAAAGTGTCCAGTGAAAAAGAGATTCAGAAATTCAAATTAAAAGTTGGCTAAACCGAGGTTACTGTTTACAACAAGCTGCGGCCGGCAGCGAGCCGATACAGACAGAATCCGAAGAAATATGATGTGAGAACGTATGCAGGTGTCGGAACGAAAGTTCTGATACCTGTTTTCAGTTTATATGTCAGGAGTTATGGCGTAATAGGCGATCAGGCAGGTCGAATGAAACAGTGGCGGGATATTAATAAGAAAACAGCAGGAGCAACGAACGATGAATGAATTTGAACAGGCAGAAGAACGGAGAAAAAGACAGAGAGAAGAAATCAAACAAAAGAGGATCAGACAGCTCAGACGAAGAATGACTATTTCCGGCTGTATTTTGTTGTGTGTAATCATAGCGCTGGCAGCCTTTGCAGTCAATGTGGCTAAGAAAAAGAAACTGGCAGCAGAACAGAAAAAACAACTGGAGCAGGAGATTGCACAGATGAATGAATCGCTGAATGACTGCTACAACACTTTCCTGACGGATAATGGAGTGTCAGCGGAAAAGTCTGATGTTACAGCATTTACGAAATGGCTGGAAAAGAACTATTCTGAAGAGATGGATGATTTATTTTCAGTCTATCAGAAGAATAAAAAGATAACAGCGCAGGATATTTATGATTCCTTTGGAGCAACTTTGCATGTTCTGTCAGATACATACGAAGGAAAACTAAAGGATGAAGCTACCGCTGCGAAGAATCATATCTATGAGAAGAAGGCAGCAGAGAACGGAACCGTGCAGATCACAGCGGCAGGTGACCTCTGTCTGGAGGAAGATGGATATGTTCTCGATTATTATGATACGGTAAATGACTTGTCCAAATGCATTTCCAAGTCAATTCTGGATCAGACAAATGCAGCAGATATTTTCTTCCTGAATCATGAATATTGTATCAGTGACCGTGGAACCCCGCTGGAGGATAAGTATTATGTATTCCGTGCAAAACCAGAACGCATGAAGTTGCTGGAACAGATGGGGACAGATATTGTTTCAATTGCGAATAATCACATTTACGATTATGGTGCAGATGCGATGGATGATACGATCGATCTGTTAGATCAGGCGAAGATCACTCATGTTGGAGGCGGAACGAATCTGGACGAGGCAAAGCAGCCGACTTATTATATCATTAACGGAATCAAGATCGGATTTGTGGCAGCTTCTGAGGGAGAACAGTATAAATTCACACCGGAAGCAACAGATTCAACGACAGGCATTCTTACATCCTACGACACAACAGAGTATAATCAGGTGATCGCGGATGCATCAAAGGAATGTGATTATCTGATCGCATATGTTCATTGGGGAACAGAAGATGAGGATATGTATAATTCAACACAGACAGAGCATGGAAAAGAATTCCTGAAGTCGGGAGCAGATATTGTGATCGGAGGTCATCCGCATGTACTTCAGGGAATTGAATATACAGAAGATGGACCTATTGTATACAGTCTGGGCGATTTCTGGTTTAATGATGAGACAAAATATACGGGACTTCTGAATCTTGAGATTACATCAGAAGGATTGAAGCAGATGTCCTTTACACCGTGTGAGCAGAAAGACAGCCAGACACAGTATCTGAATAATGCAGAGTCCCAGAGAGCACTTTTTGATCACTTGCAGGAGATTTCACCGAATATTACGATTGATGATACAGGTGTGATCACGGAGTTGAAAGATGTTGATGCAGAATCATAGAAATATAAAAGTTTTATCAACTTCAGGAAACGGTATTGACATAATCAACAAGGTGTTGTATAGTCTGATACGAAACAAAATTAAATAGATGATACTTTCTCTTATTCAGAGCAGTGGAGATACAAAGGATCTAAGAAGCTGCGGCAACCCCTCGTAATAGGAAGGTGCCAACCTGAGCGAGTTATTTCGAACAATAAGAGGATTGTTAAGATAAACTGACAGTCCGCTTGATGCGGGCTGTTTTCATTATTGGCAATGTAAGCAAATGAAGACAGCACAAGCGAGAGAAAGTGAGATATTGCTGTGGGGACAGCAATCGGAAAGGAGAACAGATATGGAAAGAGAAAAGATTTTATTTACATCAGAATCAGTAACTGAGGGACACCCGGATAAGATGTGTGACCAGATCTCAGATGCGATCCTTGATGAACTGATGAGACAGGACCCGATGAGCCGTGTGGCATGTGAGACATGTTGTACAACAGGTCTTGTAATGGTTATGGGAGAGATTACAACAAAGGCCTATGTGGATATCCAAAAGATCGTTCGTGACACAGTTCGCGAGATTGGATATACAAGAGGAAAATATGGATTTGACGCTGATACATGTGGCGTGATCACAACACTGGATGAGCAGTCAGCAGATATCGCACTCGGAGTAGACAAGGCACTTGAGGCGAAAGAGAACAAGATGTCAGATGAAGACATCGAGGCGATCGGAGCAGGAGACCAGGGCATGATGTTCGGTTATGCTTCTGATGAGACAGAAGAGTATATGCCTTACCCGGTTGCAATGGCTCATAAGCTTGCACGTCAGCTGACAAAGGTTCGTAAAGACGGAACACTTACTTACCTTCGTCCGGATGGAAAGACACAGGTTACAGTAGAGTACAACGAAGACGGTTCTGTAAAGCGTCTGGATGCAGTTGTTCTTTCTACACAGCATGACCCGGATGTGACTCAGGAGCAGATTCATGAGGATATTAAGAAATATGTATTCGATGAGATCATTCCGGCAGAACTCGTAGACGAAGAGACAAAGTTCTTCGTAAACCCGACAGGACGTTTCGTGATCGGTGGACCACACGGAGACAGCGGACTGACAGGACGTAAGATCATCGTTGATACTTACGGCGGAATGGCTCGTCACGGTGGCGGTGCTTTCTCAGGAAAGGACTGTACAAAGGTAGACCGTTCTGCAGCTTATGCAGCACGTTATGCAGCAAAGAACGTTGTAGCAGCAGGACTTGCTAAGAAATGTGAGATTCAGCTTTCTTATGCAATCGGTGTTGCACAGCCGACATCTATCGCAGTTGATACATTCGGAACAGGAAAACTTTCTGATACAAAACTGGTTGAGATCCTTCGTGAGAACTTTGATTTCCGTCCGGCAGGAATCATCAAGATGCTGGATCTGAGAAGACCGATCTACAAACAGACAGCAGCTTACGGACATTTTGGACGCAACGACCTGGATCTTCCATGGGAGAAGCTGGACAAGGTTGACGATTTAAAGAAATATCTGTAAGATAGAAATATCTGATACAAGCACCGAGAGGTGCCTGACACCCGTCATAAAGTGTCAGGCACCTTTTTCAATACGGAAAGGAGATGCTTCTATGAAATTACGTACCAAACTGATTATTGCTTTTGTAGTTGTTATGATTTTTCCGGCAACATTTGCGCTGATCGCAATGCACGCATTTACTCCGGGGAGAGGGGCAGAGATACAGCAGCTGTATCTGATCGCAGTTGTCCTTACGACAGCATTTCTAATCTTGTGGATCTACAGATCGGTATCGGTCCCGCTGGAGAAGCTTCAGAGAGCTGCACGCAATATCAAAGAGGGTAATCTTGACTTTGAGATCAAGGCAGAATCAAATGACGAGATTGGACAACTTTGCCAGGACTTTGAAGAGATGCGTCTCAGACTGAAAGCACAGGCCGAAGAAAAGGTAGCATTTGACAGAGAGAATAAAGAGCTGATCAGTAACATTTCACATGACCTGAAGACTCCAATCACAGCAATCAAAGGTTATGTGGAAGGAATTATGGATGGGGTAGCAGATACGCCGGAAAAGATGGACAGATATATCAGAACGATTTATAATAAAGCTAATGAGATGAATCTTCTGATCAATGAACTGACGCTTTATTCAAAGATCGATACGAATCGAATTCCGTATAATTTCACAACAATCTCTGCGAAGGGATATTTTGCAGATTGTGCGGAGGATTTAAGTGTAGAACTGGAATCAAAGGGAGCTGAATTTACTTACAGGAACTTTATGGAAGAGGATAGCAAGGTGATCGTAGATCCGGAGCAGCTTCGAAGAGTCATCAATAACATCGTATCAAATTCTATCAAATATACAGATAAGCCAAAGGTGAAGATTACGATGGATGTAAAGGATGTGGGAGACTTTATTCAGGTAGAACTGGGAGATAACGGAAAGGGCATTGCGGCAAAGGATCTGCCGAATATCTTTGACCGTTTCTACCGGACAGATGCTTCAAGGAATTCTTCCAAGGGAGGAAGCGGCATCGGTCTTTCTATCGTGAAGAAGATTGTGGAAGAGCACGGAGGAAAGATCTGGGCAACCAGCGAAGAGGGCGTTGGAACCACGATGTATTTTGTAATAAGAAAATATCAGGAGGTACCCGTAGAAGATGAGTAAACGTATTTTAATCGTAGAAGACGAGGAAAGCATTGCAGATCTTGAGAAAGACTATCTGGAGCTGAGTGGTTTTGAAGTCGAGGTTGCGAATGATGGTGAGATAGGACTTAAGAAAGGACTTGAAGGAGAATTTGATCTGATCATTCTGGATCTGATGCTTCCGGGAGTAGATGGATTTGAGATCTGTCGTCAGATCCGCAGCCAGAAGAATACACCGATCATTATGGTTTCAGCGAAGAAAGATGATATTGATAAGATCCGTGGGCTTGGACTTGGCGCAGATGATTATATGACAAAACCGTTCAGTCCAAGTGAACTTGTAGCGCGTGTGAAAGCACATCTTGCAAGATATGAGAGACTGATCGGAAGTAATGTAGAGCAGAATGAAGTGATCGAGATCCGTGGATTGAAGATCGATAAGACAGCACGTCGCGTGTGGGTGAATGGAGAAGAGAAGTCTTTCACAACGAAAGAATTTGACCTTTTAACTTTCCTTGCAGGACATCCGAATCATGTGTACAGCAAGGAAGAACTTTTCCGTGAGATCTGGGATATGGAGTCGATTGGAGACATTGCAACTGTTACAGTACATATTAAGAAGATCCGTGAGAAGATCGAATATGATACTTCACATCCACAGTATATTGAGACAATCTGGGGTGTGGGATACAGATTTAAAGTATAAGAAGAAAGAGAGGACTCTGCCAGTGAATGGTGGGGTCCTTTTTTGTATATTAGGAAAGTGCTTTCCTAATATACAAAAAAGGACCCGCTAAGGATGCGCACTGCGGCGTACAATGTAGATGTCGCAAGCGACCGCCGCAGGCGCAAGAATGTGCAAGGCACATTCTTTGTTCTAGAAATAATAAAGATGTCAACTAAAATAAAGAAAAGGTTGACAATCGAAAAAGACATGGCTATACTATTTTCATATGTTGTAAATAAGATCAACAGAATGATAATGCTGAAGAAGCGTTGGAGATATTTGAGGATTGCGGGAATTACATAGCAATGGAGTAATCCGGTTGCATCAGTGAATGACAAAAATTACTTTTGAAACTCATATCATAGAAACAGAAGAAAGGGAAATATACCATGTCAAACAGATCAATTCATACATTACTGAAAAACTGGGATGAAGAATGTCCGCTTACAAGAGAAGAAGCAGTTGAAGTGCTGAATCTTCCAGAGGAGGAGATGGACAGTCTGATGGAGTGTGCTTATGCACTTCGTACAAAATACAAAGGGAAGAAAGTAAGCGTTCAGCTTCTGACAAATGTTCGTAGTGGAAACTGTACACAGAACTGCGCTTATTGTGCACAGTCTAAGGATTCTCAGGCAGAGATTGAGAAGTACAAGAGAGTATCAGATGAAAAGCTTTATGGAGATAATGACCTGGTAGATGAGAAACATCTTGCAAGACATTGTATCGGATTGAGTGGAATCGGATTCTCAGATGAGGAGATTGAAGATCTTGCAGACCGTATCCGCGAGATGAAGAAGAAAGATACACAGATCTGCTGCTCCATCGGCTTCCTGACAGAGAAGCAGGCAAGAATCCTGAAAGATGCCGGATTGGATCGTATCAACCATAATCTGAACAGCAGCCGTTCTTTCTATCCGGAGATCTGTACAACACATACTTATGATCAGCGTGTGAATAATATCAAGATGCTTCAGAGTCTTGGATTCGAGATCTGCAGTGGTGGAATTGTTGGAATGGGTGAGAGTAAGGAAGATATCGTTGATATGCTGATGGATCTTCGCGAGATCAATCCGGAATCGGTTCCGATCAATTTCCTTCTTCCGATTCCGGGAACAAAACTGGCAGACCGTGATATCTCTGAACTGACACCGGATTACTGTATGAAGGTTCTTTGCCTGGCAAGATTAATGGTTCCGAAGTCTGATATCCGCTGTGCGGCAGGAAGAGAAGTTTACTTCAAGGGATTGGAACCGGAACTTTTCAAAGTTGTTGATTCTATCTTTGCATCAGGTTATCTGACAGCCGGAGGCCAGGGAATCGATGACACAATGAAAATGATAAAAGATGCGGGATTCGATGGAGAGATCGAGTCTACAGATCACTAAAAATGATTCAAACTATATAATATATAATAATTTTAAATAAACCGCCAAACGAAGGATACGCTGTTCTGAGGACGAATCAGAGTGGCGTATCTTTCGTTTTATCAGCTTTTACTTGCAGATGATTAAAGGGAGTGGTAACATGGTGTTTAATAATTGTCATGTGAGAGCGAGGAAAGATAGGCATGTATGGATTTTATATAGATGAAGACAGGAGAAAAGCACGAAGAGCAAAATGGAATACAGTGAGGATCATATCAATCGGATTCTTTGGCGTGATTCTGCTTGGCAGTCTGCTTTTATGGCTTCCATTTTCAAATCATCAGCCGATTCGTTATATCGATGCACTGTTTACAGCTGTAACATGTGTCTGTGTGACAGGATTGGTGACAGTTGTGCCGGCTGCGCAATTTACAGTGGCAGGAAAAGTGATTCTGCTTATTCTGATCCAGATCGGCGGACTTGGAATCATTGCATGTACAACTGCATTTTTAATTCTGGTTGGAAAAAGAATAAATATGAAGGAACGAGTTGTCATTCAGGAAGCCTATGGTCTGTCCACACTTCAAGGAATGATCCGGTTTATTGAAAGAGTATTGTGGGGAACATTTCTTGTAGAAGGAATTGGCGCAATCGGATATTCATTTCAGTTTATTCCGGAGTATGGTGTTGCGAAGGGAATCTTCTATTCCGTGTTTCACTCAATCTCTGCATTTTGTAATGCGGGTGTAGATATTCTTGGAGATTCAAGCTTTACGAGATATGTCAATACACCAGTGATCACAATTACGACAACAATGCTTGTCATTCTCAGCGGTCTTGGTTATCCGGTATGGATCGATCTTGCGAAGAATATAAAGATGACAATACAGTCCAAGGGAAAGCGGCCAGTCGGAAGGACGATCACAAGACTGAGCCTGCAGAGTAAAATTGTTCTGACAATGACGTTGTTCCTTCTTACTTTGGGAACAGTAGGATTCTATCTGTTGGAGCATCATAATCCGGCAACGATGGGAACATTGAACGCTGCAGGGAAATTCCAGGCGGCTTTTTTCCAGTCTGTGACGACGAGAACGGCAGGATTTGCCAGCATATCCCAGTCAGGCCTTACGAATGGTTCGAAGCTGCTGGCCAGCATGCTGATGATCATCGGTGGTTCACCGGCAGGAACTGCAGGTGGTATCAAGACAACAACAGTTGCTGTTCTCTTGCTTACAGCAATTTCTGTCTTGAGAGGAAACAAAGATACGGAATGTTATGGAAGAAAAATTACATTCGAAATTATAAGAGTAGGGATAACAATCACACTTGTGACATTTGTCTTCTGGCTGTTTGGGGTGACGGTGATGACAGTGATCGAGCCACAGCAGAAAGTCCTTGATCTGATGTTTGAGGCGACATCCGCGATGGCAACGGTTGGTCTGACAGCGGATCTGACGCCAGTGCTTAGTGATATCAGTCATGTCGTTCTGATGCTCATGATGTATATTGGACGAATCGGACCAATGACGATGGCACTTATATTTTCCGGTCATGTGGATAAGAAGAATCAGTTCCGTACTTTGCCGGAAGCGAAGATTATGGTTGGCTAAGAAAAGATAAAAGAGAAAACAAGAGATACGCGATAAAAACAAGGAACAGTATATGAGAAGGAGAAAACGATGAGAAAGCAGTTTGCAGTTCTGGGGCTTGGAAGCTTTGGACGGAGTGTGGCCCTGACACTTGAGAGTATGGGATGTGATGTGATTGTTGTAGATAAATCACAGGAGACAATTCAGGAGATCTCGGACAGAGTAACTTATGCTATTACGGCAGATATCACAGAGAAAGAAGCTCTGAGTGCACTGGGAACAAGGAATTTGGACGGAGCAATTATTGGAGTTGCGGAGAATCTTGAAGCAGGGATCATGGCGACTCTGCTTTGTAAAGAAATAGGAATTCCAATGGTTGTTGCCAAAGCAAAGAATAAGTTACAGGGAACTATATTGAAGAAAGTAGGGGCAGATACTGTTGTATATCCTGAGATTGAGATGGGCAGCCGGGTTGCCAAAAGCCTTCTGGCAACAGAATTCACAGACTGGATTGAACTGTCAAATGATTACAGTATGGTTGAGATCGCTGTTCCAAAACCGTGGATCAATCACAGTATGGCAGAACTGGGTATACGTACGAAATATGGAGTTACAGTTGTAGGAATCATGCAGGACGGAAATGTTAATGTAGAGTTTAATCCACAGATGCCGCTTCCGGAGAATGCACTATTGATTTTGGTTGGAGCAAATAAAGTACTCGAAAAGATTGGAAAATTGGAGAAATAGATTATGATAACAAGTACATCGAATGCACAGATCAAAGAACTGGCGAAGCTGCAGAAGAAGAGCCGCTTAAGAGATGAAAAAGGAATCTTTCTCGTGGAAGGACCAAGAATGACAGAAGAGATTCCGGCGGAACGAATTGAGAAAGTATATGCTTCAGAAAGCTTTGCAAAGAAGAATAAAGAATTTTCAGAGAAATTACAGGCGCCGGTCGAGCTTCTGACGGATACTGTGTTCGCTTACGTGTCAGATACAAAGACACCGCAGGGAATTCTGGCGATTGTGAAGAGACTCAATTATACGATGAATGACCTGATGCAGGTGAAAAATCAGAAGGCACCGCACTTGGTTGTGTTGGATAATCTGCAGGATCCGGGAAATCTCGGAACTATTTTCAGAACAGCTGAGGCAGCAGGTGTAACCGGAATCTTATTGAGCAAAGATTGCGTGGACGTCTACAATCCAAAGGTGATTCGTTCCACGATGGGGGCTGTATTCCGCATGCCGTTCCTCTATGTGGAAGATCTTCCGGAGAAGATCAAAGAGCTACAGAAGGAGGGCATTAAAACTTACGCAGCACATTTGCGTGGAGAAAATGCATACGACGAGGAAGATTATACAACTGGTTGTGCATTTCTGATTGGAAATGAAGGAAACGGACTTCGTGATGAAGTTGCAGACTGCGCGGATTGTCTTATCCGTATCCCGATGGAAGGCGAGGCAGAATCCTTAAATGCGGCAGTGGCAGCGGCGGTTCTGATGTTCGAAGCAGGAAGACAGAGAAGAAAGAAATAATAAAAATGCATAAAAGAATGCATAAGTACTGAATAAATATGTATAAAACAGAGTAAAATAAAGTTTTAGTTGCATTTTTATACATGAATGTAGTATACTAAATTCATCGGTTACAATGTAGGTTCAAAGATATGAAGAAGAAAAGGACAGAGAGGGTTCTGATTCATATAGTTATAGAATAGAAAGGACGAGAACAATGGATTTAAAAGGAAGAAATTTTCTGACACTGAAGGATTTTACACCAGAGGAGATTACATACCTGCTTGACCTGGCAGCAGACCTCAAAGAGAAGAAGAAAAACGGAGTACCGGTGGATCATTATCATGGCAAAAACATTGCACTGATCTTTGAGAAGACAAGTACAAGAACACGTTGTGCATTCGAAGTGGCAGCGCATGATATGGGAATGGGAACAACTTACCTTGATCCATCAGGTTCTCAGATTGGAAAGAAAGAGAGTATCGAAGACACAGCCCGTGTACTTGGAAGAATGTATGACGGAATCGAATATCGTGGATTCGGTCAGGAAATCGTAGAAGATCTTGCAAAATATGCAGGAGTACCGGTATGGAACGGTCTGACAAATGAATATCATCCGACACAGATGCTGGCAGATATGCTGACAATCCGTGAGAATTTCGGAGAACTCAAAGGCCGCAAGCTTGTATACATGGGAGATGCAAGATTTAACATGGGTAATTCCCTGATGATCGCATGCTCTAAGCTTGGAATGCATTTCGTAGCATGTACAACGAAAGAGTATTTCCCGAACGAAGAGCTTGTTGAAACTTGCAAAGGTTATGCTGCACAGTCCGGAGCAACAATTACTCTGACAGAAGATGTAAAAGAAGGAACAAAGGACGCAGATGTTATTTACACAGATGTATGGGTATCCATGGGCGAGCCGGATGAAGTATGGGAGAAGAGAATCAAAGAACTTTCACCATATAAGGTAACAAAAGAAGTTATGGCAAATGCAAAAGATACAGCTATTTTCCTGCATTGCCTGCCGGCATTCCATGACCTGAAGACAAAGATCGGAGCAGAGATGGGACAGCGTTTCGGAATCGAAGATATGGAAGTAACAGACGAAGTATTTGAGTCTGCACAGTCCAAAGTATTCGATGAGGCAGAGAACAGAATGCATACGATCAAGGCTGTAATGGTTGCAACACTTGGCGAGTTCTAAGAGCATGTAATCTATTTGATGAACTTGAGAAATCAGCAGAAGTTTGGTATGATAAATGAGTTAAAGATCAGACCAGCTTCTGTGGAAAATAAGAAAGAGCAGAAGGTGTCTGTTATTCCAGAGATGGGACAGACACCTTTCTTATTAGGACAATACTTTCCTATATAGGTCTGATGAGAGGTGGAATTAAAATGAAAGCTGAAATATTAAAATTATTGAGGGAAGCGGACGGATATGTGTCAGGCCAGCAGCTTTGTGAAAAGTTCGGGGTGTCAAGAACTGCAGTCTGGAAGGTGATCCGTCAGCTGCAGGAAGAAGGATATCAGGTTGAAGCTGTGCGGAATAAAGGTTATCATATTGTAGATAGTCCAGATGTGATGACGAAAGAAGAGCTTGATAGCCTGATGGATACGCAGTGGGCCGGAAGAAACATCGTTTATTACGATTCGGTAGATTCTACAAATCTGAGGATCAAGCAGATGGGAGATGAAGGTGCACCGGAAGGTACACTTGCGGTAGCAGATAAGCAGACAGCCGGAAGAGGGAGAAGGGGCCGTTCCTGGGATTCACCGTCAGGTTCAAGCATTTACATGTCCTTATTGCTTCGTCCGAAGATTGAACCAGATCAGGCGCCGATGCTGACGCTTGTGATGGCATTAAGTGTAGCAGAGGGAATCATGGATTGCGGAGATTCCTGTGGAAACCCAGATGTAAAGATCAAGTGGCCAAATGATATTATCATTAATGGAAAGAAGCTCGTCGGAATCCTGACAGAGATGAGCACTCAGATCGATTACATTAATCATGTAACGATTGGTGTAGGGATCAATGTGAACCTGACAGAGTTCCCTGAGGAGATCCGTGAGACAGCGACATCACTCAGACTGGAATGTGGACATGTGGTAAAGAGAGCACCGTTGATCGCAGCAGTGATGAAACGCTTTGAACAGAACTACACGATTTTCCTTGAACATGGAGATCTGTCCGGTCTGAAAGAACGTTACAGCGAATTACTGGTTAATAAAGACCGTGAGGTCCGGATTCTTGGCGCGAAAGAACAGTACAATGCTTACGCACTTGGAATCAATCAGACAGGAGAATTGATCGTTCGGAAAGAAGATGGAACCGAAGAGGCGGTGTATGCCGGAGAAGTTTCGGTGCGCGGCGTATATGGATATGTATAACCAGGTGGATAAGACCTACGGAATGTGAATAAGTCATCGGGATTATGCAGTGAATGTGGAAAATATGGAAAGGTAAGTACTGTTTACAGAAACTGTGGGCAGTGATATAAGGTGTAAAAATTATGGATGAAGAAATGGTATTGTGTGCGGCCAGCTCCTATGAGAAGAAATATTATCTGAACCCGGAATTTGAATCTCTTCCGGAAGCAGTGAAACAGGAATTGCAGATCATGTGTGTGTTGTATACAGCGGATGTTGGAGGAGTTCTCCTGCTGGTGTTTGATGAGAATGGAAACCTTGAGTTGAAAGTAGAGCACAACGAGGGTGATTTCTCATTCGATGAGATTGGTAGTGTACTGAAGATCAAAGAGCTGCAGGACACAAAGGAAGAGCTTTTCAAGTCTCTTGAAATGTTTTACAAAGTATTCTATCTCGGAGAAGAGATGGAGGAATAAATAGTCAGATAAGAATTTTTATAAAAAAGCCCATGGCGGAATCTGAATGATAAGTTTGTTGAACTTATCATTCAGATTCCGCCATGGGCTTTTGCTTTTAACTTCCGTTTAACGATAGGTCACTTTTTATCCAAGCAATAACTTCAGAACGTCGCTGACCTTTTTCACCGGAGTGATTTTCAGCTTATCCTTTACTTCAGCAGCTACATCTTCGAGATCATCTGCGTTGTCAAAAGGAATCAGTATTTTTGTAATACCGGCCCTCTGGGCAGCCATCAGTTTCTCAGGAAGCCCACCGATCGGAAGTACACCTCCGCGGAGGGAAACTTCACCGGTCATGGCATAATCCGGACTGACAGCCTTTCCGGTAACAAGGGAAGCAAGTGCTGTGGTTAATGTAATGCCGGCAGATGGACCATCTTTTGGAACAGCTCCTTCCGGCACATGAATGTGCAGATCATGATCCTGGAAAACCTTGCTTTCTTTAGGATAAAGAGACTTCACAAGTGTCAGTGCAATCTGTACAGATTCTTTCATGACATCTCCAAGCTGTCCGGTGATGATCACCTTTCCTTCCCCTTCTGTCAGCTTTGTCTCTATAAACAGAATCTCACCGCCTGCCTGTGTCCATGCAAGTCCGGTGACAACACCAGGCTGTGTGGAAGTTAATTTCTGGTCATGATGCAGTTTCTTACGGCCGAGATAGTCTTTCAGATTCGATTTATTTACTGTCAGAGTCTGCCCCTCTTCTTTTACAAGACGCACAGCAGCGGAACGACAAAGCATATCAATCTGTTTCTTAAGTCCACGGACTCCGGATTCCATCGTATAATCTTCAATGACCTTGCGCAATGCACCATCCGTTATCTTTAACATTTTCTTCTGGATTCCCATAGCGTCCATTGCCTTTGGAAGTAAGTGCTTTCTGGCAATATGGAATTTTTCCACTGCCGTATATCCTGGAAAATCGATCACTTCCATACGGTTCAGAAGCGGTTCAGGAATCGTATCTGTAGAATTCGCTGTGCAGACGAACAGAACATTGGATAAGTCATATGGAACATTCATATAATGGTCTGTAAATGTACTGTTCTGCTCCGGGTCAAGCACCTCAAGCAATGCACTTGCCGGATCTCCGCCATAATCTTTCGCAAGCTTATCTACTTCATCAAGAACTACAACAGGATTGGAAACGCCGCTGCGTTTAATCCCTTCCATGATCCGTCCCGGCATAGCACCGATATAAGTTCTTCTGTGACCGCGGATCTCAGCTTCATCTCGGATACCGCCGAGACTGATGCGGACATATTCGCGGTTTAACGCACGGGCAATACTCTGTCCGATACTTGTCTTACCGGTACCAGGCGCACCGACAAAAAGGAGGATGGAACCATACTGTTTCCGGTTCAGTGCCATAACAGCAATCTGCTGGATGATACGTTCTTTGACTTTCTTAAGTCCATAATGATCTTCATCAAGAATCTCTTCTGCCCGGTTTAAATCAATCGGTGTAAATTCCGGATGCTTCCAGGAAAGACTGGTGACAAAATCAAGATAGTCATAGAGAAGCCCATATTCATGGCTGTCTTTTCCTTCCTGCTTCATACGATTCAGGACTTTGTCCGCTTCCTTACGGGCATCTTCATTCATACCGGATTCCTGGATCTTTTTTTCAAAAGCACGGACATCGGAAATGTTTTCCGGGTGCATCTCATCTAATTCTTTCTGAAGGTAATCGATCTGCTTCTTAATTGCAGCCTCTCTGTAAAGCTGCTCCTGGTCACCTTTCTGTGCCTCCTGTGCTTCAGAAGAAACTTTGGCAACTTCCATGAATTCTTTGATCGCATTCTCAATCAGTTCACAGCGCTCACGGCGGGAATCTGTCTCAACAATTGCATATTTTTCTTCGAAAGTAATGTTCAGATAATCTGAAAGAGCAGAACCAAGGTCATAGATATTCTTTCTCTGGATAATGTAGCTTCTTGCCCAGATCCCCCATTGATAATTCTGAACAAATTTCAGAAGCGAGTTCCGCAGGTTTGTGAAAGTCTGCTTCTCTTCTTCTAAAGGAAGATCATCTACTTCCGGGCGGATGGAAGCTGTAGCTGTAATCTGTCCGTTCTCATCCAGCTCAATATCATCAAGACTGACACGTTCTAATGTGCGAATCTGGATACTGTCATCATCACCGATGGATTCGACTCTCGCAGACATACCGATCGGGTAAATATCATCTACAGTAACAGTAGTCTCATCCACTTCATTTTTCAAAAATGGAAACAGAATATCTGTACCGACTTCAATCTGGTCTGCAGCAGCCCCCGGAAAGAAATCACGTTTGAAAAAATATGTGATATCAGGGAGCAATAATATATTAAAAACAGGACGAATAATCATAAAAACACTCCTTTCGTCTCATGATTTATCATATCACCGTCAGCAATTCAAAATGGTGGGATATGTTGTGTAATGCAGGTGTCGCGAACAGAAAACTGCTTACAGCTGTGCCATCAGAAAGTTTAGCGATCCCGCAGGATTCTCAGTTCCTTTTTCCAAAAGAGAGACAAGAGCAGAGATTGTCTGTTCAATCTCATCTGCCGTTGAAGGTACTAAGGTGTTATCCATCTTAACAGTCAGTACAATCAGTACGATCTCAGCAAGAGAAACAGGGTCAGCACAGAGGATTAAATCCTGTGCAATCCCTTGTTCAATAATGGAAGCAAGAACCGGCTTGAGTGAAACGATGAGATGATTCATGTACTTTTGATGAAGAAAAGCCCGCTCCGGTGCAGCCTTTGTAGTTGATGGCTGTGTCTTTAAAAAAGCCGCAGAGGAATTTCGGCAGGCCTGAAAGATCAGAGCCATGCGTGTGAAAGGGGAAATCTCTCTTTGCTCTGCAAGATGTCTTGCTGTCGTTATTGGAGCTTCATAATTGCGTTCTACCAGTGCTTCAAGAATTGCATCTTTGGAAGAAAAATAATAATAAATACTTCCTTTTCCGATTTCAGCAGTCTGAGCAATCTCACTGACAGAGATATTAGAAAGTTCTTTGGTTTCCAGAAGCTTTTGAAGAGCATCCAGAATCTTATCGTATTTTAATTGTTTTGGCATAGAAGTCCGCCTCATGTATTCGTAAGTATATTTGGCCAGTTCCAGATTACGGGAATTGACCGATATCCTTTTAAGTATAGCACAATAAAGTCGGAAGAACCAATAAAATAGAAATAAAAAAGAGGACAAAAAAAGGACACTTTAAAACAAAAGATTGTCTGAAATAGATAATTGACCACGGGTCGAAAAAGTGATAGATTAAAAACATAGCAAGTCGACCACTGGTCGAAAAATGAAAAACTGAAAAGGAGAGGGAGAGAAGAATGACATACGCAGACATGTTTTCAAAAGTAAAAGGGATGATGATGGAAGCAGACGTAAGTACTGTGAATGAACATCTTGCATATCAGTTCAATATAACAGGAGAAGCAGAGGGAATCTTTTATGCAGAGGTAAAAGAAGGAAAGCTGTATGTGGAACCATACGAGTATTATGACAGAGATGCGATTTTTACTTGTTCGGCAGAGACATTATTTAAGATCAATGAGGGAAAGCTGGATCCGGTTCTGGCAGTAACACTGGGAAAATTGAAAGTAGAAGGCAACATTGACAAAGCTTTGTATCTGAAAAAACTGATTGATAGCAGAAAAGCAGAACAGAATGCAATAAAGAAAACACAGAAACAGAAATAACTGTAAAAAGGAAGCAAAGGTGAAAAAGATGATGCATTACGGAAAACTTCTTGCGCTTGCAGGTCTTGTGGGAATCGTATCAGCAGAGGCAGGTGGAAGTGCATACTTTTACAGAAGAACAATGATGCGTTATAACGCAAAGACAGAACGCACGATGAAGATGTCCGGGGTAGACTGGGATCAGTATTTCTCAAAGATGAAGGAATGCAGGGAGTGGATGATGGAGCAGCCTCATGAAGATGTCTGGATCCGGTCGGAAGACAGTTTGAAGCTTCATGGAACGTATTTCCGGGGATCAGGAAATGTCGAAGAAAAGAAATGCAAAAAAGCAGTGATCTGTTTTCATGGCTACACGAGCCAGGGGCTTGCGGATTATGGAAGTATTTCAAATTATTATTTGAAGCGTGGTTATAACGTTCTTCTTGTTGATCAGAGATCACATGGGCAAAGTGAAGGGAAATACATTGGATTCGGATGTAAGGACCGTTATGATGCATATCGCTGGATTAAATGGGTGATTGGACAGGAAGGAGAAAATGTTCAGATTCTCCTGCATGGTAATTCTATGGGAGGCGCCACAGTATTGATGGCAAGCGGGCTTGATTTGCCGCAGCAGGTAAAAGGAATTATTGCAGATTGTCCGTTTACTTCGCCCAAGGCAGTGTTTACACATGTACTTCACAGTATGTATCATCTTCCGGCGTTTCCAATGATACAGATTGCGGATGCGGTGAATAAAAAACAGGCAGGATATGGACTGGATGAGTGCAATTCTGCCCGTGAAGTCAGAAAAGCAAAAGTTCCTGTCCTTTTGATTCATGGAGACGCAGATACATTTGTTCCATGCAGTATGTCTGAAGAAATTTATAAAAATTGTAAATCTCCAAAACAGAAGCTGATCATTCACGGGGCAGGACACTGCGAAAGTTATTATAAAGACAGAGAAGCTTATGAAGGAGCAATGGATTCATTTATAGGAGGAATCATAGAATGATGAAAACAAGAAAAGGATATCCTGTATATCCACTGACGGTAGCGCAAAAATTTCATTTGTATTATCTGCCATTTTGTCCGAATGCGGCAGTACTGAATATTGGCACAAGCCTGACAATTGGCACAGATCTGGATTGGGATGTACTCCGAGAGTCCATTTACAAAGCATATGAGAGAAATGAAGGGATGCGGATACGTTTTGCAAAGGACAAAGAGGGGAATGTATATCAGTATGTTGTAAGTGCAGAGCAGGACAGAAAAGAACGGGAGATAGAGTTCGTTGATTTCTCCAATGTGACTATGGAAGAGGCAGCTGATACGATGCAGAAATGGACAACTGTCCCATTTCCATTCGAGGATTCACTGATGACGAAAATTAAAATGATCCGCACTTCAGATGGATTCAACGGAGTGTATTTCCTCGGACATCATATGGTGGTAGATGCTCAGTCGCTGATTACATTTCTGAAGGATATTATTGAGCTGTACTGTAATGCGAAATATGAAGGAGTCCCATATCCAAAGGATATGTGTTCTTACATAGATCAGGTAAAGAAGGATCTCGCATATGAAGCCGGAAGTAAAGCACAGCAGCGAGACAGAGAATTTTTCAGGGAACTGATTGAAGCATCAGAGCCGGTTTATAACGGTGTTAATGGAACAGATAAGCTGGATGCAGCGAGGGAAATGTTTAAAAATCCAAAGCTTCGTTCTGCATTTAATGCGACAGATGATGTGAGTTCTGCATTGGATATCTTTCATTTGGAAGCAGAACCGACCAAACGTCTGATGGATTTCTGCGAAAAGTACCGGGTATCCCTGGCATGTCTTTTATTGATGGGATTACGTACTTACTTCCAGAAAATGAATGGACAGGAGGATGTATCGATCAATAATGCGATTGCCAGAAGGGCTACATTAAAAGAAAAGAAATCCGGTGGAACAAGAATTCATTCGTTCCCGTTTCGTACCGTATTTTCAGAAGATGTGAAGTTTATCGATGCAGTATATGAAATCCGTGATAAGCAGAATGAATTATTCCGTCATGCAAATTATGATCCGACAGAATATTTCGCATATCGCTCCAGGACATATCCACAGCCACAGAATGGACTGACGTATGAGCCGATGTCTTTGACTTACCAGCCGATGACATTGCAGGAGAAAGGACTGGAAGATCTTGGAGGAATTCAATATAAGACAAAATGGTATCCAAATGGAATGACAACACAGGCAATGTATCTGACAGTCATGCACCGACCGGAGGATAATGGATTGGATTTCAACTTTGAACATCAGAAAAAAGCAATCTCAAGAGAAGAGTTGGAATATCTGTATTACTATTTATGTAAAATTATGTTCAAGGGAGCAGAAAATCCTGAACTTACAATTGGAGAAATTATAAAGCTTGTATAAAAGAAAGATGATCCGGATCATGTTGAGAATCACGATCAGGACAGAATGGAAAGGAAAAAATCATGTTTGAGCAGTTAGTAGATATTATTTGTAATTATGTAGAAATTGAACAGGAAGACATCAAGCCGGAATCACGTTTTATGGAAGATCTTGGATTCACATCCTTTGATTTTATGAGCATGCTTGGTGAAATAGAAGACGAGATGGATGTGGAGATTGAACAGGACAAGGCAGCAGATATCCGAACAGTCGGAGAAGCTGTAGCGTATCTTGAGTCTTTGAAGTAGAGGGAAAAGAAAATGGAATATAGAACAATTCGCGATATTCTTACAAATGCAGAAAAATGTTTTGGAAATGAAGACGCAATCCGTTACAAAACAGGAAAAAATGAAATTGCGGCAAAGACATACACACAGTTGAAAGAAGACAGTGAGAGAATAACAGCATTATTGAAAAAACTGGGAGATCCAAAAAGTCATATCGCATTGATCGGTGCGACTTCTTATCTATGGATTGCTTCCTATTTTGGAATTGTGGACGGCGGAAATGTTGCAGTACCGTTGGATGTGTCACTTCCGGCAGAAGAACTGTGTGAACTTATCGACCGTGCAGATGTAACAATCCTGATTGTGGATGAGATCCGTAAAGATGTGATCGAAGCAGCGAAAGAAAAGTGTACAAAACTGAAGTACATCCTTTCTATGCAGAAGGAAGCGAATGAGGGCAATATACTTTCTCTTATAAAATCAATGATGGAACAAACGATAGATGAGGACACAGGAGTAGAAAAAACAGAGATTACTCCGGATCAACTCTGTACGATCATGTTCACATCAGGGACAACAGGAAAGAGCAAAGGTGTGATGCTGACACACAGAAATCTCGTTGAGAACGCGACATGTCTAGATATGAAGCTCCCAGAGAGAAATGTGATCCTGTCAGTTTTACCGATTCACCACGCATACTGCCTGAGTATGGATATCCTGAAAGGAATTTCTCTCGGTGCAATTATCTGTATCAATGACTCTTTGATGCGTGTAGCAAAAAATATCAAATTATTTAAGCCAAATATGATCCTGATGGTACCTCTTATGATTGAAACTTTTGCGAAAAAATTAGAAGACGTAAAAGACCTTCCGGAAAAAGTGGTAAAAGAAGCAGTATTTGGATCTCAGTTTCATACGATTTGCAGTGGAGGGGCATACCTGAATCCGGAGTATATTGAGCTGTTCGAACGTTTTGGAATCCAGATCCTCCAGGGATATGGAATGACAGAATGTTCACCGGTCATCAGTACAACCGTTGCATGGAATGTAAAAAAGAATTCAGTAGGACAACTTCTTCCAAACTGCGAGGCAAAGACTGTAGATGGAGAACTGTGGGTTCGCGGAAGCAGTGTAATGCAAGGATATTACAAGATGCCGGAAGAAACAAAAACCGCACTGAAAGATGGATGGCTTTGCACAGGGGATCTTGGATATGTAGATGAAGAAAGGTTTATCTATCTGACAGGACGAAAGAAAAACCTGATCATTACAAAGAATGGAGAAAATGTCTCACCGGAAGAACTGGAGAATAAATTAAGTTCTTCAAGACTCGTGCAGGAAGTATTAGTAAGAGAAGCAAAAGGTGTGATCGAGGCAGAAATATATCCAGATGAGGAGTACGCAAAAAAACAGGGACTTGAAAGAGAAGAGGAAGTCCGTGTAGAACTCCAAAAACTGATTGATGAATATAATCAGGGTGCACCGGCATATAAAAAGATTTATAGTCTGATCATTCGCGAGAAAGAATTTGAGAAGACAGCTTCAAGAAAAATCAAGAGATATTAAAAGACAGATAAAAAAGTCTGAATAAACGGAGGATTGCAAAAGCTTTGTGATTGCCGGATTTATTCAGACTTTTTGTGTGAATGCGAAAGAACAGATCGTGTACGTTGACTTTTCGGCAGTTATTTACTATGATACTAAAGTCAAATAAGAAGAATAGTTATAGATTAGAAAGAATAGAATATGATGAAACAGTTGAAAATAGGAAATGTGACGCTGCCAAACCGTTACATCTTAGGACCGATGGCCGGAGTGACAGATCTTCCATTCCGTGTGTTGTGTAAAGACCAGGGAGCAGGTCTTTTGTGTATGGAGATGGTCAGCGCAAAAGCGATTTTATATAATAATAAGAATACAGAATCACTTCTGGAGATCCACCCGGATGAACAGCCGGTGTCACTGCAGTTTTTTGGATCAGATCCGAAGATTATGAGTGAGATGGCAAAACGTGTGGGAGAGCGTCCATTTGATATTATGGATATTAATATGGGATGTCCGGTGCCGAAGGTTGTGCGCAATGGAGAAGGCTCTGCACTTATGAAGAATCCGAGGCTGGTTTATGAAATCGTCAGTGCAATGGTGAAGGCAATTGATAAGCCGGTCACTGTGAAGATAAGAAAAGGATTTGATGACAGTTGCATTAATGCGGTTGAGATCGCGAAGATCATCGAGGAGGCCGGGGCAGCAGCTGTAGCCGTGCACGGAAGGACAAGAGAACAGTATTACAGCGGACAGGCAGATTGGGATATCATCCGTCAGGTAAAAGAAGCTGTCTCTATTCCGGTAATTGGAAACGGAGATGTGACAAGCCCACAGAAAGCAGAGGAGCTGGTAAAACAGACAGGGTGTGACGGAATCATGATCGCAAGAGGAGCACAGGGGAATCCATGGATCTTCTCCGAGATGATCACATATGAAGAGACAGGCACATTACCAGAACGTCCGGGAAAAGAAGAAGTTCGTGATATGATGCTTCGTCATGCCAGATTACAGTTGAAATACAAAGGTGAATTCATTGGTATCCGCGAGATGAGAAAACATGTGGCATGGTATACAAAGGGACTGAAAGGTTCTGCAAAATTGCGTGAAGAAATCAATCGCGTAGAGTCCTATCAGGAGCTGGAAGAACTGCTCTTTCAGAGACTATAGGAAAAGAAGCTCCGGGACTTCGGAAAACAGTTGGAAAACAGAATGGAAAAAGTTCGGAAAAAGGCGGTTTTAAAGGCTTTTCATACACTGCGCAGAAGTGACCTGTGAGAGTGAAATTGCTTGACAGAAAGCGCGAGTTTGAGTATAATATTGAAATTGCGGACGGACGCTGATACAACGATTGGCGTCCAGGAGAAAAAGACAGCAGACATGCATTTTAAAACTCACATTATAATATCTGTAGACAAAATATAGAGAAGGAACTTTGAATGCATGAAAAGTATAGACAGAAAATGATTTGCAGAGAATCTGTAAATGTTGTAGGAAACGAAACGTTATTGCAACAGGCAGTGACGGTAAGGAAGTAGAAAGGAAGCAGGAACAATGGCAGAGGCAAAAAAAAGATTACTTACTTATGCCGGATTAAAGGCAATTGAGGATGAACTTGAGAATCTGAAAGTAGTAAAGAGAAAAGAAGTTGCAGGCAAGATCAAAGAGGCAAGAGAGCAGGGAGACCTTTCCGAGAACGCTGAGTATGATGCAGCGAAAGACGAGCAGAGAGATATCGAAGCCCGTATCGAGGAGCTTGAGGCAATCCTGAAGAATGCAGAAGTTGTAGTAGAGGATGAAGTTGATCTTAATAAGATCAATGTTGGATGTGCAGTAAAGGTTTACGATATCACATTTGATGAAGAGATGGAGTTCAAGATTGTTGGTTCTACAGAGGCGAACAGTCTGGAAGGAAAGATCTCCAATGAGTCTCCGGTAGGTCACGCACTGATCGGAAAGAAAATCAATGATGTCGTTGACGTTGAGACACAGGCAGGAGTTATCCAGTACAAAGTACTTGATATCAAACGTTCATAATCAGCTTAGGACAGACCTCTTACTATTAAGAGGTCTGAATTCGCTTAAAAAGACAATATAAAAATAACTATTTCTGCATTGATATATAAAAATTAATGCGGAAGCAGATAGAAATGGAAGGAGAACAGACAGTGGGACAGAATCAGAAGAACACACAGGAACCAGATATGAATCAGCTGAGAAAGGTTCGCCGTGAGAAACTTGCAGAACTGCAGCAGAACGGAAGAGACCCTTTCCAGATTACAAAGTTTAACCAGACACATCATTCACTCGAAGTGAAAGATCTCTATGAGGCACATGAGGCTGAGATTTTAAAAGATCACCAGCAGCCGAACGTAGAAGGTATGGATGAAGAGCAGGCAAAAGAGGCTCTCAAGAATGATTACGAAGAGAGAAGAAGCATCATGGATGCAAGCCCGATCCACGTAGCAATCGCAGGACGTATGATGTTCAAGAGAGTTATGGGAAAAGCTTCTTTCTGTAACATCCAGGATTTACAGGGAAACATCCAGGTATACGTAGCAAGAGATGCAATCGGAACAGACGCTTACGCTGATTTCAAGAAATCTGATATCGGTGATATCTTCGGACTTGAAGGATTCGCTTTCAGAACAAGAACAGGAGAAATCTCCATTCATGCTGAGAAGATGACACTTCTCTCCAAGAGCTTACAGATGCTTCCGGAGAAGTTCCACGGTCTGACAGATACAGACACACGTTATCGTCAGAGATACGTAGACCTGATCATGAATGCAGACTCTAAAGATACATTTATCAAACGTTCCAAGATCCTTGCAGCAATCCGTAAGTACTTAAGCGGAGAAGGATTCATGGAAGTTGAGACTCCGATGCTTGTAGCAAATGCCGGTGGAGCAGCTGCAAGACCGTTCGAGACACATTTCAACGCACTGAATGAGGATCTGAAGCTTCGTATTTCACTTGAGCTGTACCTGAAGAGACTGATCGTTGGTGGACTTGAGAAAGTATACGAGATCGGTCGTGTATTCCGTAACGAAGGTCTTGATACAAGACATAACCCAGAGTTCACTCTGATGGAGCTTTACCAGGCATATACAGATTACCACGGCATGATGGATCTGACAGAGAACATGTACCGCTTTGTTGCTCAGGAAGTTCTTGGAACAACACAGATCGTTTACAAAGGAATCCCGATGGATCTCGGTAAACCGTTCGAGCGTATCACAATGGTTGATGCAGTTAAGAAATACGCAGGCGTTGACTGGAATGAAGTTGAGACTCTGGAGCAGGCAAGAGAACTTGCAAAAGAGCATAATGTAGAATTTGAAGAGAGACATAAGAAAGGTGATATCCTCAACCTCTTCTTCGAGGAGTTCGTAGAGGAGCATCTGCTTCAGCCGACATTCGTTATGGATCACCCGGTTGAGATCTCTCCACTGACAAAGAAGAAACCAGAGAATCCAGAATATGTAGAGCGCTTCGAGTTCTTCATGAATGGATGGGAAATGGCAAATGCTTACTCAGAGCTGAATGACCCGATCGATCAGAGAGAGCGTTTCAAAGCGCAGGAAGAGCTGCTTGCACAGGGAGATGATGAAGCTAACACAACAGATGAAGACTTCATGAACGCACTGGAGATCGGTATGCCGCCTACAGGTGGTATCGGATTCGGTATCGACAGAATGTGTATGCTGCTGACAGGAGCAGAGGCAATCAGAGATGTATTACTGTTCCCGACAATGAAGAGTCTTGACTCTGACAAAAAAGCAGGAAAATCCGGAGCAGTAGAAGAAGCAACTGCAAACGACAACAACGGATTCTTCAAAGACAACGCGAAGATTGACTTCTCCAACGTAAAGGTTGAGCCTTTATTTGAAGAAGAGGTTGATTTCGATACATTCAGCAAATCTGATTTCCGTGCCGTAAAGGTTAAAGAGTGTGTAGCAGTTCCGAAGAGCAAGAAGCTCCTTCAGTTCACACTGGATGACGGAACAGGTACAGACCGCACGATCTTAAGCGGAATCCACTCTTATTATGAGCCGGAAGAATTAGTTGGTAAGACGCTGATCGCAATCACCAACCTTCCGCCAAGAAAGATGATGGGAATCGAGTCTTGCGGTATGCTGCTTTCAGCAGTGAATAACCTGAAGGATTCAGAGGATGAAGAACTGCATCTTCTGATGGTTGATAACCATATTCCGGCAGGTGCTAAGCTGTACTAATCCAGAAAAAAGAGTTCGGTTTGGTAGTCATAGACGTCCAATCAGGAAAAGTGGTTCCACGGATTGACATGGAGCTACATGAAACGGCTTGGAGCTGTATAGATTGAAATAATGATGTATGGATTATAAGGAAACAGAATAAGGAGCTCTATGGATTCTTAACTGTTTGACTTATTTGTTTACAAGTAAAATATTGATTATTTTTGAGGAGCATTTTTCAAAAATAAGGTGTATAAAGGGACACTTCTCTTTTGGTAGAAATACCAATGGAAGGTGTCCTTTTTTTGTTGTCAGGCATAGCAATTGTTCATTTTGATGATATGCAGAAAACATATCCTTTCACGTACCTGCCAAATAAATTTCTGGAAACAAGGAGGAAGCCATGAAAAAACGAAAAACACCTGACTTGGAAAAATATCTGGAAGGAAAGAAACGCAGATTTGTAAATTACACACAAGGAGCAAAGATTTATAAGATGTCCTACTGGCCTTTTGTCAGACTGGCGAAAAAAGCAGAAGCCAATTATCCGATTCGAAAGACAGCCATTGTGGATCTGAATATTCTGGATGATTTTTTAGAAGGCAATCCTGAGGTTGTATCCGGATGGAAGAACCGGAACAATCTATAAGAAAGACACCCTGATCACATCCCTGACAACGGATAAGAATGGCGAAGCTTCTGTATCGGATCTCTATCTTGGAAAGTATTATCTGAAAGAGCTTAGTGCTCCGGTGGGATACGTACTGGATCCGACAGAACATGATGTGGACTGTACTTACGAAGGTGCTACTGTTCCGACAGTAGAAAGAACTTCTGTATGTAAAGAAACTGTCATCAAACAGCCATTTCAGATCATCAAGGCAGCAAACAATGGGAAGACCGATGCAGATCTTCTGCAGGGAGTTGGTTTTTCAGCATGGCTTGTCAGTGATCTGAAAGTAAAAGCAGATGGAAGTTATGATTTTGATTCAGCCAGACCAGTTGTACTGACTGCAGATGGCCAGACAGAAATGTTTACCGATGAAAAAGGATATGCAAGATCGATTCCGCTTCCATATGGAACTTATGTGGTAAGAGAAACCACAAGCAAACACAACTATGCACCGGTTGATGATTTTGTAGTGAAGATCACAGAGAATTATCCGGATACACCGCAGACATGGCGAGTGCTTCTGGATAAAGAATTCAAAGCAAAATTAAAGATCATCAAAAAGGATGCAGAAACACAGAAATCTGTACTCCTGGCCAATACTGAGTTCAAGGTATACGACCTGGATAATCAGAAATATGTGGAACAGACAACATCCTATCCGAAGCCAACGGTACACAAATCCTATTTCACAAATGAGGAAGGATACCTGGTACTGCCAAAGAATCTGAAACCTGGCAACTACCGGATTGAGGAAGTGACGGCACCCGATGGGTACACAATATCCAAAAACTATGTGACAGTTGCAGTTGATACAGATACTGCTTATCTGACCGATCCTGTCACAGGAGATGCAGTCATTGATGTGGAATATACCAATGCCCCGGTCAAAGGTCAGTTAAAGATCTATAAACAGGGTGAAGTGTTAAAGGGATTTGATAAGGACTTCCAGTATGAAATGGCTGGACTTGCAGGTGCTGAATTTGAAGTCTATGCGGCAGAGGATATCTATACTGCCGATCATCAGGTAGATGCAGATGGACAGAGAACTTTGTATTTTGCAAAGGATGCACTGGTAGCAACCGTCACAACGGATGCAGATGGTTATGCAACCGTAAAGAATCTTCCACTTGGCAGGTACTATGTTAAAGAGAAGAATGCACCGGACACTTATGTGTTAAATACCGTGCCGGAAAATGTCGAATTTGCTTATGCGGATCAGGATACTGCAGTGATCGAGAAAGAAATCTCTGTCACAGATGAACGACAGAAAGTGTCGATTACTGTCGAAAAACAGGATGCTGAGACAGGCAATACAGTAGCCGGAGCAGTGTTCGGTATTTACAATGCAAAAGACATTCAGACGAAAGATGGAAAAGTGATCGTCAAAGCAGATACTCTTTTACAGGAAATGACTTCTGATGAAAAAGGTCAGGCAGCATGTACACTGGATCTTCCACTTGGAAGCTATTATGTAAAAGAACTGAAAGCACCAGATGGATTCGTATCTTCGGATGAAGTACTGAGATTTGATGCTTCTTATCAGGGGCAGGATGTACAGACAGTAACATTAAAATCCGTAAAGAAGAACCAGCCGACAACTGTTGAGATCACAAAATCAGATGCAACAACCGGTGTAGAACTGGATGGAGCTTATCTGAAAGTAACGGATAAAGATGGAAATGTAGTAGATAGCTGGACATCTTCCAAAGATGCACCGCATGTGATCAAATATCTGAAAGTGGGTGAGACTTATACCCTACATGAAGAGTTTGCACCGCATGGTTATCTGGTAGCCAATGATGTGACATTCACAGTCAAAGATACCGGAGAGGTTCAGAAAGTGGAAATGAAGGACGAGGTACCGGTTGGTGAACTCATCATCAACAAAAAGGGAGAATTCCTGGATTCTGTTACACTGGCCGATAAGGTCAAAGGTGTGGTGGAACACATTTTCAACTATGTAACCGGAAAGCTGACAGATGTTACGTTTGAAGTCTATGCTGAGGAAGACATTAAGGCTGCCGATGGCGTCAGTGACGATTACTATAAAAAGGATGAACTGATTGCAACGATCAAGACAGATGAAACCGGTATTGCAAAACTGGAAAATCTTCCACTTGGTAAATACTATGTGAAAGAAACAGGAACTGCTTACGGTCATGTACTGGATGGTGAGATCCGTCATGTAGATCTGACTTACGTGGATCAGAATACACCAGTTGTAGTCTATGACAAAGACTGGCAGAACAACCGCCAGAGAGTAGAAGTCAATGTACTTAAGAAAGAAAAAGATTCTGACCGTACATTGGAAGGCGCTATCTTTGGATTATTTGCCAAAGAAGACATTAAGTCTGAGACAACAGGTAAAGTCCTGATCGAAGCCGATGAGATCATTGAGCTGAAATCTACGGATGAAGAAGGAAAGATCACATTTGTTGCAGATCTTCCAATAGGAGCAACTTACTATGTAAAAGAGCTCTATGCACCGGACGGATTCGTAACCAACGATGAAGTAAAGGAATTTACCTTTGAGTATGCAGGTGAAGATCAGCCGACAGTCACTTATGATTTTACCTTTGATAATCAGCCAACCGTCGTTGAATTTACCAAATCCAGTCTGACAACCGGAAAAGAACTTCCAGGATGTAAGCTGAAAGTGGTAGATGCCGATGGAAATATCGTGGATGAATGGACTTCCGGTAAAGAAGCACATGTGATCCGTGAGCTGACTGTCGGAAAAGAATACGCACTGGTTGAAACAAAACCGACCGATGGTTATGTGACAGCTGAAAGCGTGAAGTTCACCATCAAAGATACTGCCGATGTGCAGAAAGTTGAGATGAAGGATGATGTGACGAAGGTGAAAATCTCCAAACAGGATATCGCCGGAAAAGAACTTCCGGGAGCGAAACTCACAATCCTTGATCAGGATGGAAAAGTTGTGGAAAGCTGGACCAGTACAGAGAAAGCACATTACATCGAAATGCTTCCGATCGGAAAATACACTCTCCGTGAAGAAACAGCACCGGATGGCTATCTGGTTGCAAAAGATGTGGAATTCGAAGTAAAGGATACTAGTGAAGTACAGCATGTAACCATGGTAGATGAGGAAAAACCGGCAGAAAAGACACCGGAAGGTGGAAAACCTGTCAGTGATTCACCAAAGACTGGGGATAACACCAATCTGTGGCTGTGGTTTATGCTTCTCGGCATTGGTGCGACTGGTACAGGAGCCCTTGCATTTATGAGAAAAAAGAAACACTAATTAAATAAGAATGAGCGTTCATGGAAACCGAAAGGAATCTGTGGACGCTTTTTTAGATGGGAGAAACCATGAGAAATATCATTATTTTTGTTGCTCTTCTGGGAGCAGCGGCAATATTTACAGTTTTGTATTGTCTCATTGCTGCCGGAAGTCAGGCAGAGAAAAAACTGACAGAAATCATGAGAAAAGAGGAAGAACAGAATGAAGACAAATAAAGATCTGATCATAGAACCAAATGCAGCTATAGAAGGAAGAAAGTACAGCGAAGAAAAGCCATGGTCCTGCAAGTACTGTTACTGGTGGGGAGGCAAAAAGAAAGGCTGTAGCTTGAAACAGTGCCACTATCTGCTTCCGGAAAAGAAAAAAGCAGTAAAAACAACACCATGTGGTGGCTGTCCGTATGGAAAACATGTTCCATGCATCGGATATTGTATTGCCCGTCTTCATTCTGAAATGAAAGGAAAGAAAGGACGTGGGTAATTGCAGGAAGAAGTAAATCAGAAAGTGATCAGCCTGAGCATCCAGGGAGTCAAGATCACTGCCAGTGTGCTAAAAGCAGCCCTTCGGAAGTTCCTGGAAATGGACAACCGGAGGAAACAGAAAGCAACGCAGGTGAAAATGGCTGAAAAGACCGGACGGGCTCAGGAGAAAGGAAGGGAAAAAGCCCGAAAAAAGATTGAAAAGAAAAAGCCACATGGAAAGCAGACCATCAAGCAGCTGAATGCACAGGGAGTACAGCTTTCCAACATAAAGATCACAGATGAAAATATCAAATCCTTTGACCGTGTGGCAAGAAAGTACGGGATTGATTACAGCCTGAAAAAAGAAGTCGGTGCTGATCCACCAAAATATCTGGTCTTCTTTAAGGCTAAAGATGTGGATGTGATGACAGCGGCTTTCCGGGAATATGCCGGAGTAGAACTGAAAAAGAAACAGGTGAAGAAACCATCTGTCAGAAAGAAACTGCAGAAATCTGTAGAAAGAAAAGCAAAGCACCGCCAGCGTGTGAAGCAGAGACAAAAATCCAGAGGTCAGGAACGATGATGCGGGAGAAATTACAGAAGATCCAGATCAAACGGCTGGTGATCTTAAATCTCCCATATTTCTTTATCTTCTATGTAGCAGATAAAGGATCCTGGCTGTACCGGCATTGCCTGGGAGAAAGCATGGTCCAGAGACTTGGCGTGATGTTAGTCAATTTCCGACTGGCATTTTTAAGCTGGCTGCCAAGTATCGCTTTGCAGGATCTTACAGTAGGTGTTCTGGTTGCAGGTGCATTAAAACTGGTGGTCTACTATCGTTCTAAAAATGCAAAGAAGTTCCGACAAGGTGTGGAGTATGGATCTGCAAGATGGGGAAACAGAAAAGACATCGAACCCTTTATGGATCCGGTCTTTGAAAACAATGTCATCCTCACAGAAACGGAACGTCTGACCATGAACAGCCGGCCAAAAGCCCCAAAGTATGCCAGAAATAAGAATGTGATCGTCATCGGTGGTTCCGGATCCGGAAAGACAAGATTCTATGTAAAACCCAATCTTATGCAGATGACGGATCACGTGTCCTATGTGGTCACTGATCCGAAGGGAACGATCATCGTTGAATGCGGGAAGATGCTGGTAAATGGAGGATACCGGATCAAGGTATTAAATACGATCAACTTTAAAAAGTCCATGCATTACAATCCGTTCCATTATATCCGGAGTGAAAAAGACATCTTGAAGCTGGTCAATACCATTATCGCAAATACCAAGGGTGAAGGCGAAAAATCAACGGAAGATTTCTGGGTCAAGGCCGAACGTCTTTTGTATTCTGCACTGATCGGATACATCTGGTATGAGGCACCAGAGGAAGAACAGAACTTTTCTACTCTGTTGGAATTTATCAATGCCAGTGAGACCAGGGAGGATGATGAAGAATTTAAAAATGCAGTGGATGAATTGTTTGAAGAACTGGAAGCAGAAAATCCGGAACACTTTGCAGTAAGGCAATATCGCAAGTACAAGCTTGCAGCCGGCAAAACTGCAAAATCGATTTTGATTTCCTGTGGTGCCAGACTTGCACCATTTGACATTCAGGAACTAAGAGAAATCATGTCGTATGACGAAATGGAACTGGATATGATCGGTGATCAGAGAACAGCCATGTTTGTCATCATCAGCGATACCGATGATACATTCAACTTTGTGGTAGCGATCATGTACACCCAGCTCTTTAACCTGCTTTGTGATAAGGCGGATGATGAGCATGGAGGCAGGCTTCCCTATCATGTACGGCTGCTTCTTGATGAGTTCAGTAATATCGGACAGATTCCAAAATTCGACAAATTGATTGCTACGATCCGAAGCAGAGAAATCTCCGCTTCTATCATTCTGCAGTCACAATCTCAGCTGAAAACCATCTATAAAGATGCTGCTGAGACGATCACAGGTAACTGTGATACCGTTCTTTTCCTGGGTGGAAAGGAAAGCTCCACACTGAAAGAAATATCAGAAACCCTGGGAAAGGAAACCATTGATCTTTACAACACATCAGACACCAGAGGCAGCAACCGGTCCTATGGACTGAACTATCAAAAGACTGGAAAAGAACTGATGAGTAGAGATGAGCTGGCGGTCATGGATGGAGAAAAATGTATCTTACAGCTTCGAGGAGTCCGGCCGTTTTTAAGCAACAAGTATGACATCACAAAGCACAAACGGTACAAGGAACTTGCCGATTATGATAAGAAAAATGCTTTTGATGTTGAAAAATATCTGAATCATAATCTGACATTTTCAAAAGATACAGAGTTTGAGATGTTTCGGATTGATGTAACAGAGGATGAAATAAGACAAATTGAAATCATTAATTAAGAAAATTCCTATGTTACCAAAGTGGAAACATAGGAAAACCATGCTGGTTCTTTCTTTTTTAATGGTATCATTATATGATATGAATGAAAGAGAGGTAAGAAGTATGGCTTTAAATGATAACATTAAAAAAATCAGAGAAGAAAAAAAATATACACAACAACAACTTGCCGATAAACTGTACGTATCACGACAAACTGTATGCCGATGGGAGAACGGTTCAAGATGTCCAGATCTAATTACAGCAAAAAAGTTAGCAATGGAGCTTGGAGTCACTTTGGATGAACTTATATCTGATGAAGATATCACAGATATTCAATCAAAATATGGAATATGGAAGTTTGATAGGGTAAAAGAAAGGGAAAAAATTCAGATGATGCAAAAAAGGATCCTAGATTTTATAGAGATTATAGGAGGTATATTTTTAGCAATTTCTTTGTTGCTAAGAGTTCAATTTGATATGAAAGTACCAGCGTGGATTACGATAATATGTATTTTAATAGTGACAGTAGCATTTTTGTTTAATTTTGTGCTGGCAAAAAAATTGGATAGGAAGTAAAAAATTTCAAGTATTTGTAAAAAGAACAAAAAGCGATAGAGCATGTAGAAAAATCCATCTATATGCTCTATTTTTTTATGTTTTTTCAAGAAAGAAATCTAAAAGTAGGAAGAAAGGAGAAAAAAGTGAAGATAAAGATAAGATCGCCTTGCAAATAAAACAGGTAAAAAAAGGTCTGAATAAAAGGGAAAGGAGTAGAGCCAAACGCTTACAGACCATAAGAAAAAGCGTTTGTTCATACATTTGATTATGGCTTTTTTTAGTAGTGCAATCAATATCCTTCAGACACTGGTCGTTGCAATCGGTGCCGGTCTTGGTGTCTGGGGTGTAATCAACCTGATGGAAGGTTATGGAAACGACAACCCGGGTGCAAATGCTCATGTGCGGTAAAGTAACACAATAATATACATAGGCGGACACCCTACTATTCCGAATGAGAATGGAACAGTGACATTTAATGTTGCTGTTCCAGTTTTAGTTTCATATTTCTTAAATCCTTTTGAACGCTGTTGACTTCTATTACGGTTAGTGATATATTTATTACAGTAACCGTAATAAGGAGGATAAACAATGCGGGACAATGTGAAAGGTGGTGCGCTTACAGAAGTGACATTTTACATTCTACTTTCCCTCTATACTCCAAAACATGGATATGCTGTCATGCAATTTATTGAAGAAAAAACAGGTGGGCGGCTTTCATTGGGAGCTGGCACTTTGTATGGTGCATTGAACTCTTTGCAGGAAAAAGAATGGATTAAGCCCTGCGGAGATTGTGAAGGTAGAAAAAAAGAATACATCATTACTTCACTGGGGAAAGAAGTCGCAGAAAAGGAACTTGTAAGGCTTGAAGAACTTGTAGGGGTTGCAAGTGGAATTATTGGAGGTGCAGTATGAGCAAAAAATGTTATCATTTTTTTGGTGGTCTATTAAATGCACAGGCAAATTGGCTTAATAAAATGTCGGAGAAGGGCTATCGCCTTATTCGAGCTGGGAAAATGCTATATGAGTTTGAAGAATGTAAGCCTAATGAAGTAAAATACTGTGTAGAATTTATTGGAGAAAAATCGAAAGAGAATGCAAACGACTATTTTCTTTTTTTAGAAGATATGGGTTATAAGGTGTTTTTCAAAAATATCAATCTTAACTATTCTGTTGGTAAGGTGCGTTGGCGACCATGGGCTGAAAAAGGTGGACGCATTGCGACCAACGCTACAACTTTCAATCGTGAATTGCTAATTGTAGAAAAAGAGAATGACGGAAAACCGTTTGAACTTCATACTTCCTATGATGATAAAGAAAACTATTACAGAAATCTGCGTAATCCATGGTTGTTAATACTGCTTATGTTTGCAATATTTGCAGTTATAAATCATTCGGTTGTTTTTGGTGTGCTTGCTTTGATTTCTCTGATTCCCGTTCTTGTATATCAAATACAAATCATGCACAATAGGAAAGAAGCGAAAACGCAAGAATTATAAATAGCAAACCCAGCCGAGCCAGTCAACGGCAAGTAAATGGGCTGCGCCCACCGTTGACAGCCCCGACCGTCCTTGCTGGTGGGTAATCAAGGGGCGACAGCAGAAAATGCTGCCGCCCTTTCCCATAATCGAAGAAAGGGGGATTTTCCATGACCGAACAGGAAGCCTATCAAGAACATATCCGCTATACCCATGATACCTATTGCCGGATTGTTATTCGCCATGCGTCCTTTGACGCCGCCCGTATGCTGGCAGCGAGGTGGAAACGGGAAATCTCCCTTGAATATTTGACCGAAGAAAAGTTTGTCCCACTAAGCACCACAGACGAGTATTTTCAAGTGCCGGACTATGGCGAAACTTATCCATTCTCTGTCCGAGGGCAGACGATACTTTTAGATAGCTGTTCTCTTGCAGCTGCTCTTGCCGGGCTGCCGGAACAGACACAGGAGGAAATCTTTTTATATTACTTCCAGCGCTTGACGCAAAAAGAAATCGGAGAACAGAGCGGCTGGACACGCAGCACAATCGGGCGGCATATCCAGCTTGCCTTGAAGCGGCTGAAAGAGGAAATGGAGGTGCTGTCCCATGAGTGATCGGCTTCTCCCCTATGACACGATTATAAAGGCACACGAGGGCGACCCCATAGCGATACAAGCCGTCCTTGACCGTTACGCCGGATATATCCGCTACTTCTCCAAGATGAACGGCTATTATAACTCTGATATGGAGGACTACATCAGAACAAAGCTGATAGAAAGTCTGTTTAAGTTCCGGCTTGGCTGATAGTATAAAAGCAGAATAAACGACACCTATGTTATTATTCCTAAAATTAAAGAAAAACTTAATAAACTTTACCTATATTTTTGATGTGCGGTACTGTATAATAAAAATAAAAACTACATCAGCACGATAGGAGAAATCAATATGTCAATCACAGATATTTTAATCCGTTCAATAAGCGGATATGTTTTTATAGTTCCTGGACTTTTGCTATATTTTATTATATTCAAAAAAACCAATAAAAACCAAATGCCACTTCATATTGCAACGGTATTTGTATTTTGCTATTATCTTATTGGCGTTCTAACGATGACAGGTATTGGAAAACTGAAAGTATTTGAGCCAACAATAGTACTTATTCCATTTCGTGATATGATAAGCGGACCAATAGACACCATACTAAATGTCGTTCTGTTTGCCCCACTGGGATTTTTCCTACCACTACTGTATAAGAAATATAGCCACATTAGCACTGTTGCATTGACTGGTTTTCTTTTTTCACTATCTATTGAAATTGTCCAAATGTTCGGCAGAGGGGCAACAGATATAAATGATTTAATAACGAATACAGTTGGGGCGTGTTTAGGATTTTTTATTTATCAGTTACTTAATAAACTAATTCCAAAAGAAATATGTGGGAAGTTTCAAGCTTATAAAATAAATGATAGAATAGAGGTATTGTTCCTTATAATTTACTCATTTGTAATTATGGTCACAATTCAGCCTCTTGTTATCAGCCGCTTGTTTAGACTGGGATAAATTCTTAATTTGAATAACTGATTAGCTATTTTAGAACTGAATAACCGCCGCACCGCAGCGGCACACGAAGCAGTAAATCCGAAAAAGATTTGCTGCTTTTTTTGCGCCCATTTTTGGCAAATTTCCAAAAGTTCCGTATTAGATAGTGAAACCAAAAAAAGGCTGCCGTTTTTTTAGACAGCGGGCAAAACGCAGCTTCCGAAACGCCTTATTGTCGGGAAAGACCGAGCCGCCGGAAAAGTTCTTGCCGGAAAGTCCGTCATTTTTGCTTTTTGCGGTGTTGTAGGGAGTAAGGAGAAGAACGCCAGCCCGCAGCCTTTTATGAAAAAGCTGGTTATAGATTTTCTGAAAAAGTGGCAGTAGGAAGTGAACGGCAGTCCGGCAGTTTTTTAGAGCAAGATTCTACCGCAGTACCAAAATTCGCTTTTCGCTCATTTTGCCCCTGCGGGAATCTTGTTGGGGAGTGCCTTCCCCAAACCCTGCTTATGCGGCTTGCGCCGCTGAAAAACCCCGCAAAATATTTTTTCGGATTTTTCAAAAACAGTTCCGCTTCACACCCTGTTTTTCTCCTATTAGTGAGAGGACACCACGCACAGAAAGGAGGTCAACCACCTATGAAACGATACAACACGCCGCACCGCAGCCGGGTAGTCAAGACACGCATGACCGAGGAAGAATACGCCGAGTTTGCCCAGCGGCTTTCTGCTTACCACATGAGCCAAGCCGAGTTTATCCGGCAAGCCATAACCGGGGCAGCCATACGCCCCATCATAACCGTTTCTCCTGTCAATGACGAGCTGCTTGCCGCTGTCGGGAAACTGACCGCCGAATACGGCAGGATCGGCGGCAACTTAAACCAGATAGCCCGGACGCTGAACGAGTGGCACAGCCCCTACCCGCAGCTTGCCGGGGAGGTACGGGCGGCGGTTTCCGACCTTGCTGCCCTAAAGTTTGAAGTCTTGCAGAAAGTGGGTGACGCTGTTGGCAACATTCAAACATATCAGCTCTAAAAACGCCGACTATGGCGCAGCGGAAGCCTACCTCACATTTGAGCATGACGAGTTTACCA
>ENA-OPVY01000368-OPVY01000368.1-human-gut-metagenome-genome-assembly--contig:-NODE-368-length-39133-cov-3.780849_pt1 | contig 39133 bp, 27 predicted proteins | sample MGYA00241503_ERZ501998 | MGnify/ENA primary metagenome ERZ501998 (study PRJEB25962, sample SAMEA2042107) | human gut metagenome | biome: human gut; feature: human-associated habitat; material: faeces... | reverse complement strand
CCGGCTGTACAACGCCCTGTTTCGGGAGACGGAATTCCGGGATACCGTAGGTTAAAACTCCCCCCGGCTCATGAAGAGCCTCGAAGATCGTTACCTCGTAGCCAAGTTTCGCGAGATCACCTGCACAGGTAAGACCGGACGGGCCGGAACCGATGACAGCGACCTTGATGCCGTTTGTCTTCTCCGGCTTCTCCGGAACGACGCCATTCTCTCTCGACCAGTCAGCCACGAAACGCTCGAGCTTACCGATGGAGACAGCCTCGCCCTTGATGCCGCGAACACACTGGCCCTCGCACTGGCTCTCCTGCGGGCAGACACGTCCGCAGACAGCCGGAAGTGCGGAAGATCTGCCGATGACCTTTGCAGCCTCTGCGTAATTTCCTTCTTTTACTTCTTTTACGAATGCCGGGATATCGATCTTAACCGGACATCCCTGTACACATCTCGCGTTCTTGCAGTTTAAGCATCTGGACGCCTCTGCGACAGCCTCTTCTTCATTATATCCATAGCAGACTTCCTCGAAGTTCGTTGCGCGAACCTTCGGCTCCTGCTCTCTTACCGGGACTTTTTTCATTCCATCCATGTCATTTCCTCCATATCACCGATCATTCGCTGCAGTTACCGCATCCACCGTGGTGGGTATCGCCCTCACGGAGTTTTAAAAGTGCACGGCCTTCCTCGGTCTTATACATCTGCTGACGTTTCATTGCTTCGTCGAAGTTTACGGCATGTCCGTCAAATTCCGGTCCGTCTACGCAGGCGAATTTCACCTTGCCGTCTACGGTCACACGACAGGCACCGCACATACCGGTTCCGTCTACCATGATCGGGTTTAAGCTTACGACTGTCGGAATCTCAAGTTCTTTTGTGAGAAGACATACAAATTTCATCATGATCATCGGTCCGATCGCAACGCAGACATCGTATTTCTTGCCCTGATTGTTTACAAGATCCTTGATGACCTCGGTAACCATTCCCTTGTGTCCGTAAGAGCCGTCATCTGTTGTCACATAGAGATTTCCGGCAACAGCCTTCATCTCCTCCTCAAGGATCAGCAGATCCTTTGTCTTGGATCCCATGATGACATCGACATCGATCCCATGTTCCTTTAACCATTTTACCTGCGGGTATACCGGAGCGGTTCCGACACCGCCCGCAACAAACAGATATTTTTTCTTCTTTAATTCTTCGATATCTTCTTTTACGAAATCAGACGGATTTCCAAGCGGTCCGACAACGTCGCGGAAGGAATCTCCAGCCTGTAACGCGGACATACGCTCTGTGGACGCGCCCACTGTCTGGAATACGATGGTGATCGTCTCCTTCTCACGGTCATAATCACAGATCGTAAGCGGAATGCGCTCGCCCTTCTCATCCATCTTCACAATCACAAACTCACCCGGTTTGCAGTTCGCGGAAATTCTCGGGGCTTTTACGACCATCAGATAGATCTTATCTGCAAGCTTTTTTGCCTCTAAAATAGGGTACATATCCCATACCTCCTGTTTCCTGAGTCTTTCTGCACCTGAGATTTTCGGCACAGAAGTCATACGATTGCAGCACAATGGCTGCTTTCTCATCCATCACACACTGATTGCAGATCTGACTCCGATGTGTTTTCGGATATCAGACCATTCACACACACTTATTGCCCGCTGTTCTTACAGCAATACGGCAATATTAGAGATATTTTATCATCTTTTGCCTGGATGCGCAACATAGTTTCCTTTATTTTTCTGTACTTCTGTATCACTTTCCTGTAACGCAGTGATTATTTGTAACTGTTCAGCAGGTCTGCGCACTTGCTGCGCTGACCGTAAGAAAACATAGACTGGAAGACAAAAATCCCATCAGCGAAGCTGATCTGGAATGGATTTTTGCACGTAACTATGAAGGTACTGAATAGTTACGATTATTTTCACAAGCACACTTCTTTTCTGCAGCTGTGCCTGACAATTTTTAGACTTCTCCCAGTTCCAGCGCTTTTTTTCCAGTCCGCTCATATCTGCGGAATTCATAGCAGAGATCAAAATATGTCTGCTCATCGCTGTCCGCTGTAACTTCCCAGTCCGGGTCTTTATCCAGGTTCGGAAGCCAGGTGTCCGCCATGTACTCGTAATCGATCCATGTGATGTGGGCTGTGTCGCAGTACGGGAGGAATGCCTCGTAAATTTCAGCGCCGCCAATGATGTAGATGTCCTCCGACTTGAACTGTTTTAAGAATTCCATGGCATCCTTTAAATTATGAAAGATCTCGCATCCTTTTACTTTGTACGCCTCATCTCTCGTGAGGACCACATTTTTTCGTCCTGCCAATGGCTGTCCTGCCGGAAGACTTTCCAGTGTCTTTCTTCCCATGACGATCACTTTTCCCTTTGTCTCCTCACGGAAAAGCTTCTGGTCATCCGGGATCGTCACCAGGAGTTTTCCTCTGTTTCCAATGGCCCAGTGTTTATCTACTGCCGCAATGATATTCATGGCTGTTTCCTCCTTTATATCCTGCCGTTTCGTAACTGTTCCGTACCTTCGCCTGCTGAACCTGCCATCGACAGTTTTTTCCTGGTCCACGGCAGCAGTTACGCTGTTTATTACATTTTTTAACATTTTATCGTTCTGGATCCGCGTCATTCATGCATTCCCGCTGGATGACCTTCAATGTCGCCGCCGCGTTTAAGAGAAACGCAAAATCCGGCTGTTCTTCCTGCTTTACGCCTTTATGGTATGTTGCGAGCATGATTTTCAGCTGCTCTTCCTCTGTGGGGTATTTCCTGATGATCTCAACGATCTCATCTTTTGTCCGTTTTAATCCCGCTTCCAGATAATCCCATACCCGGTCCACGGAAAATTCTTCCTTCTTTAAGCCCGGAAGCAGCGCTGTCCCTGCGTCCTCCGGTGTCAGGATCCCCACATGGGTGATGAATATCCTTTTTGCTCCCGCATGGCGCAGCTTTTCCACCGCGTCCAGAGACATCTGATACCCTACAAGATAGCATGGCATGTAAACCTCGCTGGTGGTCACACCCACAGTCTCACTCGCAAAGATCACATCATGGTCTACCATGTAGGACAGGGAACATTTCGTGTGTCCCGGTGTCTCGAATACCGTGATCTTATGATCACCGAAATCCAGGATATCTCCCTCTTTTACGACCTTGTCTACCACAAGATCTTCATCCCGGTAGTCCGGGGCTTTTGTAAGTCCAGCTCCCTGCGCTGCCGCGTCGGAGAGCTCCCGCATCGTCTTTTTCGCCGACGGCTTCTCCAGGATCTTCTTCGCGTAGGCACTTCCATATACCATAAGATCCGGCCATTCCTTTCTGAGAAACGGAACACCGGAGATATGGTCATAGTGGGAATGGGACAACAGAACAGCGTCCAGCGGCTTGTCCCCCAGCTCCCGTTTAATATTTTCGATCATTATGTCCGCGGAGTAGGCCATTCCGGCGTCAAAGAGCACATTCTTCTCCCCTTTAATGAGATACGCTGCCCGGCTCGCATCCCCGCAGACGCAGACGATATAATCATTTTCCATTTCTTTTACTTCTCTTATTTTGACGACTGTATTTCTTCCTTCAGCATAGCTAACAGCTGGTTGATCTCATTCTCAGTCGTAAATTTATTCATGGAGATCCTCAGAACTTTTGATACCTTCTCCTCCAATCCCAGAGCGCTGATCACATAGGATGGCTCTCCTGCACTGCAGGCAGAGCCTGTCGATAACGCAAACCGATCGCTGATGTGCTTGATGAATCGCTCATTGTTGAAGTCATTTTTGTCGACCATGACACTGACGATACCTGCAAGCCTTTTGTCCGACCTGTTTGTCAGAGAAATACCCGGAATTCCGTTCAGACCCTCCACAAACATTCTGTCCATTTTCTTCAGATGTTCTTCATTCTGCTTAAGGTCCCTGAACACGATCTCCGCAGCCTTTCCAAAGCCCACAATATTGTGGACTGCCAATGTTCCCGCCCGAAATCCGAATTCCTGCTCACCACCGTGCAACAGAGATGTGATTGGCTGAATCCCGTAGTCATCTGCCTTTAAATATGCCGCTCCAATTCCCTTTGGTCCATAGATCTTATGGGCGGAACAGGACGCGTAGTCCAGTCCAAGATCATGCACATCAATGCCGATTTTCCCGATAGCCTGTGTCAGATCTGAGTGAACGGCAATCCCATGTTTCTCGCATAAAGCCGCGATACTTTTTATATCACTGATCGTACCGATCTCATTATTGACATAGATGACCGAAACAAGAGCCGTATTCTCTTTGATCTCTTTCTCTACCGCCTCTGCAGTGATCTCGCCGCAATCTGTAATGCCCACAAAACTTGCCTCGTATCCGCGGTCCACCTTCTGTTTTCCGCCAAACAAAGTGACTGTTGGATCATTGTTGGAATAAAGTTCCCCGTTTAAATACTTGCATGTATTCAGAGTTGCTTTATGTTCCGCGACAGACGTGATCACATGGTTCTTTCCATCCCCGTAATAGCGCTGGTAATCCATATATCCCTTGATAATAAAGTTTGTGCTCTCCGTTGCTCCCGCGGTAAAAATAATCTCCTCCGGGGATGCGCCTAAAAGCCTCGCCACATTGCGCCTGGCTTCTTCCACAGCGTTATGGGCGTTCACCGCCTTGCAGTAATATTTGCTGGACGGGTTTCCATATTCCTCTTTCAGGTACGGAAGCATCGCGTCCAGCACCTCTCCATCCACCGGAGAAGTAGCGCTGTTGTCAAAATATATCATACGGTATCTCCTACTCCCAGAACCTGCAGAATATACTTATCCACACTTCCTGCATGGTTATACATATCAAGAAGCAGCTCGCTGCCTCTGTCTATATGTGCCTTGACATATTTTGGAAAATACTCTTCTTCCGGCAGGAATCTTCCCTCTGCCTGCTCGATCAGCACCTTAAAATATGTCTCATAGTCACCGGTGATCGTCTGGCGGTTCAGATCCAATCCGTCGGAATCTGACTGGTAATCTTTCACAGAGGTGTTTTCCTTTAAAGACCAAGCGATTGCGTGTTTCACCAGTGTATATGGTTTATAGTTGGTTCTCTTCTCCAATTCCTGGAAGATCTCCTGTGTTCTCTTTGATGTTTTTAATCTGAAAATCATAGCTTATGCTCCAAAAAAGTATCGGTTTTCCACTGTCGTCCTGTTCTGATTTTCATCATTGACCAACAGATATTCCTTTGCGATGTACGGTTTGATGATCTCATAGTATTCTTCATTGATCTCCTCGTCTGTTGAGAGGATCACGACCTGTTTGCTGATGTTCGGGAAGAACTTTTCCGAGATCTCTTTTCTATGATTTGCGTCGATTCTAGCGTACGGCGTGTCGATTACAAACGGAATATCCTGACCGGACAGTTCGATGACCGCCCAGTAGAGTGAGAGGATAAAGATCTGTCTCTCGCCCTTGGAAAGTCTGCTCAGATCAATATTCTTATACAGACAGATCTCCTCGGAGGAATCAAAAGACAGCGCCACCTGGAGTTCACCCATTGTGGAAACTCCATACTTTTCAAATAATATGCTCTGTCCCTTTTTGCCGATAGCCTGGGCAAAGGCACCTTTTCCCAGGTTTCTCATCAGATATGCCAGCTCTGACGCTGTATAAACAGCATCCTGGTACAGGCTGAACTGGAAATCGTCCTCGATCTCAATATGTGTGATCAGATTGTTCTTTCTGTATATATGCTGGAGATTATGCACGATCTGTGTTTCCAGGCTTTTCCGGATCGATACCGTCTTTTCGGAAAGCAGAGTGTCCATCATATCCGTGATTCTGGAACTCAGTTCAAACACATTTTTATCCTGGGCATTATCCAGGATTATCTGCCATACCTTATCTCTCTGCTGGACCGTCTTGCTCAGTTCCATATTCAGTTTTTCGATCTGGGATCTCACAGTGTATATCTTCTGCGAGGTCTCTTCCTTCTTCCTCAGAAGCGCGTTTTCATTTTCTGCAAACCGCGCTGCCTCATCATCCGCCATGGAACTCTTTAGGATCCGGTTGATCTCCATCGTTTTGTCGGACGCCTGTTGCTTTTGTCTAATCAGCTCCACCATGCCGTCCGTGTCAAAGTCTTTCAGCGCAACGTTCATAGAATTCACACGTCCGGAATCTTCCTTTGACAGATCAAACATCGGTTTCTGATTTTCTCCGGCTCCCTTTGGCTTAAACTTTGCTAAAAGCATCTCCATCAGGGCATCCACCATTTTTTCAGATGCGTTGCCCTCAAAAGTATTCCGTATTTCTTCCCTGCTCAATCTCTCTGAGACATAATGGAAAATTTGTCCTTTTTCCTCATAATCCATTTGATCAGAGATCTTCTCTGCAAACTCTTTCACAATGAAAAACGGCATGAGACCTTCCACGAAAAGTTTTATTTTTGCGCTGGCTTCCGTCTTTACGTGTTCCGCTTCCCCGTACTCTTTCGCCAGTTTTCTTCGTTCCTCATCCGTGATTCCACCGGCATTCTTAAACGCAGTTTCCAGCTCAATCAGATTGGTCTCTATCTGATCCAGTTCTTCCTGAAGATTCAGCAGTTCCGCATTTAAGTCTTCCCTGGACATTTCCATGTTCTCTGCGGCCTGCTTCAGGTCCTCATATTCCTTGTAAAGCTTCTCGTCATCCTGCAGTGACGCTTTTCCCATATATCCGTCTGTATATTTTCTTATGATCTCAAAAATATCAAGTCTGCACAATGTGTAGACCGCATTTCTCACATAGGAATTATAAGCAGGTGTGGCGAAAATGCTTCCGACTTCCTCACCATCAAACAGAAAGAATTCAAACAGATCCGGAGGGATCAATCCCTGCAGGTAATTCTGGAAATAGGAGAGTTCCTGAGGGGCAAGTTTTCTTCCCTCTGTCTTCACGTAATAGTTCTCGATGAGTTTCTGGCTGCTGTAATCCCACTCTCTCACGATCTCATACTCTTTGAATTCCCTCTCTACCATGAGAGAGAGATTGATCTGGACTCTCGATTCCACCTTGTCTGTCTGGAACGTCTTTAAGTTGATGCAGTCCTTAATCTTTGAGATATAGTGTGGATTGATGCCCACGTATCCAAAGGCCAGCGGTCCATATAAAGCAAGCTTGATGGCGGTAAATAATGATGTTTTTCCCGCACCGTTCTTTCCGCCGATCAGAATCATATTTTTCTTATCGTCCGTGCTGGAGAAGTCGAACTCATTGATTCCCTCGTAGGAATTAAAATTGTACAGCACGATTTTATTTATTTTCATCTTCGATCTCCTTCAGGACTTTATGGTGGAGCCACTGCTGGTTGAGCAGTCGCTCCAAGCTGTCCTTCATGATTTTCTGGTTTGAAAAATTCTTATTGTGATAGACAGATAAGATCATATTCCTCACCAGATCAAAAGGTACATCATTTATCTTTGCAAGCCTCTCCAGCTCCTCAACAGTTTCCGCGTCGATCAGCGGTTGCTTATAATTGTACCACGGAAGTTTTTTCCCTGTGAGTTTCTCGTAAAGTTCCACCAGCGTTCTCCTGGACAGATCAAGTTCCGCATCCCAAATCTCATCGATGGCTTTCAGTTCTTCTACTGTGATAAGCTCGTACCCCATTTCTTCCTGGGTCTTCAGCAGTTCTTTTAAAATCAACTGTCTCGCCTCCCAGGTAAACGGTCCATATCCCATCTCACCGGTCCTGGTCTCATAGACAGTGCCATTTCTTCTCTTTTTTTCACGTTTATCTTCGTCGTCACGAATGCTCATAAGCCATGTTCTGAACTTTGCCAATGGAATCAGCTCCCGGTGTCCACTCTTTATGAATCCATTCAGAGACTTGTCCTCTTTTACCACGGTACATACCCAGCATCCAAATCGGGAATTACCGCAAGACTGGGTCTGCCCCCCCGCCTGGATTCCGGCAAACGGACATTCACCACTGTCCGCGTCTGCGTATAAAGATACAAGCTCGTTATTGTTGGAGCCCCACGGTGTCTTTCCCCCGTCAAGATCCAGCAGGACATCCCATACATCCTCTGTCGTGAGTTCTACGATCGGGTTATAGACATAGGCATCCTGGATCGTCTCGTGACGGTTCAGGAGACGGTTCGCCAGTTCTCTTCCCTCGATTCTTCTCTTTCGGGCAATACTCTCGGCCTTTCTGACGCCTAAGAGGACAACAACTTCCTGACCTTCGTTTTTTATGATCTCACGGATATAATCCGCGCTCGGATTGATCTTTAATCTGTCTGTGCACCAGCGGAATGTTCCGTTCATTCTCGGTGTCGGAAAGCCTCTTCCAATAACATTTGCCCAGAAGGAATTGTTCGGTGGGGGTGTAACCATCGTCGACTTAATCGGAAGTCCATCCCTCTTTGCTGCCTCTCCCAGCATCTGGTTCATCTTGCTGAGATAGATTTTAATAAGAGGATTCTCGATCAGGGTATCAGACGAGACGATATATACATTTTTATTTCTTTGCCAGTCAGGAAGTGTGAGCAGCATCTTGTATACTAACTCTACGACTGTCGTTGAGTCTTTTCCTCCGCTGTATCCGATCACCCACGGGCGGTCATCCGACTGATAGACATACCGGATCTCTTCGATCAGTTCGTCCAATGTATTTTCATTAAAGTAACTATTTGCTGCCATCGCTGCTCCCTTTTATATCAAACTGAAAATTTTCTACTACTCGATAACTACAGATTTTACACGAAATTATGACTTTTTACAAGCAGATCATGAAGAACTAGTGTCGGATAATCGAATTTCTGTTCGATTGTGGAGTTTTCATCTTGTGTACTTGGTCAAAACCCGCTATAATGGGAGTACATCCGGCATTATGGAATATGTGCCATATCCGCCAGACTTTAACCAAGGAGAGAAAACATTATGATAAAATTTGAACGCACAAGCGTCATGAACTTTGAAAATGCCATGCGCGGCGCAAGAAACCCGCTGAACAGCTGGGGACGTATGGACAGCAGCTATGATGAGGACGGAAACTTTGTCTTTGGACCGAACGATCTCGATCTTGCGAAGCGTCTCCGCATGGCTGGAAGCGACCACAGAAAGTTTATCCGCCAGATCTTTGTATCCGTGGATATTACGGCTCCGCTCTACTGGTGGAAGGAATATGACACCTACAAAGTGGCGACTGTTGCAAACTCCACAAGCACCATGCATAAAATCCACTCCAAGCCGTTCGACATCGATGATTTCAGCCATGACCATATGACTCCGGACACTCTCGCTTACATGCAGACCGTTGTAGACCGCCTTGAGCAGATCCGTCTGAAATACATGAACGAAGGAAAAAATAAGGAGGACTGGTACGACATGATCCAGCTTCTCCCGTCCAGCTACAACCAGATGCGCACCTGCACGATGAACTATGAGACACTCGTCAATATTTATCATGCGAGAAAGGCTCACAAGCTTGTGGAGTGGCATACCTTCTGCGACTGGATCGGGACTCTGCCGTATGCAAAAGAACTGATCATTGCGGACTAATTTTTTTGTGATAACTTCATAACTTGAAAAAGAATGTACCTTGGCACATTCTCGCGCCTCGCGCGGTCGCTTGCGACAATCTACGTCTTCGCGCGAGTGCACATCTTTGTGCCTTTTTATGTAACAGGGAATTCCTCTGAATTTCCTGTTACATAAAAAAACCTCTGCCCGGCGCCTTAGTTATGGTGCCGGGCAGTTTTTGATCATATCTTATCATAAATTGATCGGGACCGGAATCTCTTTCTGCAGCGCCAGAGAGTAGATCACGGCTTCCTTCACCTTTTTCCCGGTGATCTGGGCAAGTGCCTTTGCGTAGTAGAAGAGCTGGATCTGGTAGCGGTCCAGAAGTATATTCTCTCCGCCTTCTTTTACCCGGTCTGTCTTGTAATCCACAAGTACGAGACCGTCATCCTCCTCGAACCAGGCGTCGATGATACCCTGTAACAGGATCAGCGCATCGGAATCCGCCTTGTTCATCTCCCGTGCAGGGATGCCCACCACAAACTGGCTCTCTTTCCGCAATTTTCCGTTCCGGTCCGCCTGTTTCATGCGGGCTGCAATATCTGAATGGAAAAACTTCGTTAGGACACCCGGATAAACCATATCGATGGCGGTCTCCTGCATCCGCTTTTCCTCACGGATCCGGTCGAGTTCTTTCACGATATCATCGTAACCGGAAATTTCCGCGAAGTGGATCAGCTCCAGGGCACGGTGGTAAGCGGTACCGCGGTCGGAGGCACGCTTTATTCTGGCTTTTTCTTCGGCCGCCGTATCAGACATTTTATCAATAATTTCTGAATCTTCTTTTTCCCTGACGTTCTTAATCAAAAACGCACTCTCCGCGTCATCCACAAACTGCCCCTGTTCCTTAAGCTCCGAAACCGACATCTTTGCGTGCAGCGCAAGGTCCGCCGCGTAAGGATATTTTACCCCGATGAGCCCCGGAATTTCCTCCGGCTGCGCTTTCCGCAGCTGTTCCAGTTCCAGATAGATCTTTGCCTTCTCCTCCTGGTTCTTCGCCTCCTCCACGAGAAGGTCCTTCACCGGAACATTCTTCACATCGAGGGTGTTTTTCGCCCCGTTTGACGCCATCAGGATCCAGTCCAGATAGGAGGATGCCGCGCTTAAGATCGTAAACGGCAGCGCGCCGCCAGCCGGGATCCCCCCCCATTTTTCCAGCTTGTTGTCCATATACTTGTCACCTGCGGTGATGATCAGTTTTTCCTTCGCACGGGTCATGGCAACATAGAGGATACGAAGCTCCTCGCCCATGTTTTCCAGATTTGACCGTCTCGCCAGGACATTTTTCTTTAACGTCGGTGCCTTGACCTTCTTCTCCGGGTCGAAGAAATCCGCTGCGATTCCAAGCTCCTCGTCGATCAGGATCCGTCCTCTCGCGTCCTGTCTGTTGAATTTCTTTCCGCATCCGGCTAAGAATACCACCGGGAACTCCAGACCTTTGCTCTTGTGGATGCTCATGATCCGCACCGCGTCGTCATGTTCCCCGGAGTGGGAAGCCTCACCGAAGTCGGTGTTGTATTTTTTTAACTTCTCGATGTACCGGATAAAGTCGAAAAGTCCCTGATAACTGGTCTTCTCGTAATCTTCCGCTTTCTGCACCAGCATGGCGAGGTTCGCCTGCCTCGTCTTTCCTGCCGGCATGGCGGCGGCGTACTTGTCGTACCCGGTGAGGTCGAAGATCCGGTAGATCAGGCGGGAGACTGGGAGGTACATAGATTCTTCTCTCAGAGTCGTCAGGAGATTTTGGAATGCTGCCAACTTGCGATAGATAACCGCATCTTCCTCCGATTCCCCGTGTTTCTCCAAATATCTTTTCACCGCCCCATAAAATCCAACGTCTTCCCCGCGGTCCGGATTTTTCTTGAATTCCGCCATCACGATGGCCAGCTCCCGGTTCTTCATGTCGCCGATGGGCGACTTTAACACACCAGCTAACGGAATATCCTGCATCGGATTGTCGATGAGCGCCAACATGTTGAGCACGGTCTCCACTTCCACCGCCGTGAAATATCCGGTCCTGGAATCTGCGTAGGCGGGGATCCCTGCTGCCCCAAGGACACTTAAAAATTCCTCGGACCACCCGGAGAGACTGCGGAGCAGAATCACGATGTCCTTCTTCTTTAACGGCTCATACTCCCCGGTCTTCCCGTTAAAGATCTTCATCCCTTGTTCCGGGTCCGTGAGTTTTTTGATCTCCCCGGCGATAAGTCTCGCCTCCGCCTCCTTCGCGGTATAATCCGCCTTCTCCTCGTCCATGCCGTCAAACAGCGGATCCCCGGTATTTAAAAGCAGGACCTCCGTCTTCGCCTGCCCGTCCACCGGCAGTGCCGGAAATTCCGCCCCCGGATACAACGCCGCGTCATCCGTGTACTTAATATTGCCAAGCTGCTTCGTCATGATCCGATAGAACACGTCATTGATGCTGGAAAGCACCTCCGGCCGGCTTCGGAAGTTCTTGTGGAGCTCAATCTTCTGGTACAGCCCGTCCTCTTTCCCGTAGGACTCATACTTTTCCAGAAACAGCTCTGGTTTCGCGAGACGGAACTTATAGATGCTCTGCTTCACATCACCCACCATAAACACATTCGGCGTCCCGAACCGCTCCCTGGAAACACAGCGGATCAGCGTCTCCTGGACCTCGTTGCTGTCCTGGTATTCGTCCACAAGGATCTCCTCGTAGATCTCCGAGAGTTCATCCGCCACCAGTCCCGGCTTATGATCCAGGCTGCCTCCGGTGAGGACTTCCAGCGCAAAATGTTCCAGGTCATTAAAGTCCACCAGGTTTTTCTCCTCCTTCGCCTCCTGGAATTTCGCAGAAAACTCCTCCGCAAGCTCCAAAAGCATCAGGATCGGCTCCCGGCAGGCGTCGAGATCCGCGAACACCTCATCGATATCTCCTGGAAGGTACAATGCCTTCATCTTCTTGATGCCGTCCTTTGCGAGGTTCCTGTAGGCCGCTGCCTGTTCTTTCTTCTCCGGGTCCACATTTTTTCCCCGGACAGCCGCCAGCCTTCCAAACTTCAGCTCCTCAAGGCACTCCGCAATCTCCTGGTAAGTCCCGGCTTCCCTGAGTTCTTCCATTCCCCGGATGTCTTCCGCTAACATCGGTGCATATGCCTGGGGACCGTCTTCTTCAACCGCGAGATCCGCTGACTCGTAAAGTCCGTCTAAGAATTCTTCCGCCTGGCGTTTCACATCCTGAATCAGATACTTCATCCATGCGGTCTCCTCCATAGGATCCCCATCTTCACCGGTTCCGCCAGCCCAGAGTTCCTTCCTGCAGGCCGCGATCCACTCCCCCGGCCACGGATTGCTCTGGGAGAACTCCCATACCTTTAAAATATACTCTTCCAATCCACCGTCTGTCCGCCCTGTGGCGTAGGTATCCACAAACTTTATGAACCGCTCATCTTCCCTTCCGTAATATTCCTCCAGAAGTTCCTTCATCACATCGGCTTTTAAGAGCATCAGCTCGCCTTCGTCCGCCACCCGGAATCCAGGATCCAGGTCCAGCTCGTGGAAATGTTCCCGCAGAAGGTTTAAGCAGAAGCTGTCGATGGTGGTGATCTTCGCGTGGTGGATCAGCGTGTTCTGGCGCTCCAGATTCTTATTCCCCGGATCCTCGTCCAGAAGCTTTCCGAGTGCCGTCTCCACACGCTCCCGCATCTCCGCCGCCGCCGCGTTCGTGAAGGTCATGACCAGCAGCTTATCGATATCCACCGGGTGTTCCGGGTCCGTGATCATGCGGATGATCCGCTCAACGAGGACCGCCGTCTTTCCGCTTCCTGCTGCCGCCGAGACAAGGAGATTCCGGTGTCTCGTCTCAATGACTTTTTTCTGCTCGTCTGTCCACTTTGTCGCCATTAGAGAATCTCCTTTCCGTCATTTTCTTTTCCAGGCGATTTCTTTTTCCCGCTTTCTATGCCCTCTAAAGTTTTCTTCTTCGTTTTACCGGGATCCAGCTGTACAGGATCGACCTTATCTGCAGCATCTTCCATTGCACCGGAATCCATCTCTTCCCCATCTTCTTCCTGGTCGATCTCCTTCCAGATCTCCTGCGCCTTCATAGGCTTAAATCTCCGGAATCCATACCCATCAGTCTTCAGATCAAACCCACACACACTGTGGTACGGACAGTAATCGCACGCCGTCCGGTTCCCCTGCTTGTAGGGATCCACTGCCACATTTCCATCCAGGATCTCCTCGCCCATCTCCCTGAGCTTCTGGTTTACATAATCTGTCAAATGGGCAAACCGTTTTCCTCCAGCCACAGAGGACTTTAACTCCTGCACATACCCGTCCTTCAGTGCCACCGGGATCACATCTGATTCCTTCTCGATCTCCCGGTCCATATGCCGGATCACGTCGAGACTGCTGTTCACGAGACCATTCATGCGGAGCTTCCTTAAGATTCCCGCCTCGATCTCCTCGTCCGTCATTCCGTCCTCCCGGTCGATCACAGGATCATCGATATGGTAATAGAAGATTCCCGCCGGAACCGCCTGTTTCCCCGGATGCCGGCTCTCCTGGAGCTTTAACGCCGCGTCCATGTAGACCACAAGCTGAAGCTGCAGCCCATGGTACAAAAGCGCCAGGTCAAAGGACGTGCTTCCCGACTTATAGTCCATGATCTTCACATAGATCTTGTCCTCATCCTCAAACACGTCCATGCGGTCGATCCGCCCGCGAAGGTTCACGGCTTCCCCATCCTTCAGCGGGATCCGCGTGCTCACATCCACCTCGAACGCCTCCGGCTCAAAATCGCCCTTCCGGATCTGGTAGATCAGCGCACGCACCGTCCGGTCCGTAATCCGCTCCACCTTTTTTTCCAGGTAGGCGTTTCTCGCGGAACTCTTCATGATCGTGTTCCGGTACTTCGCGGAGACTTCCTCCACCGCCCGCTTCACGAGAGCTCGCCGCTCCGCGTCCGTGATGGTCCGGAAATCCTTTCCATGGTCACGCACATTGCGGAAAAAGGTGTCCAGGGACTGGTGGAACAGATTTCCCATGTCGGAGAGGTCCAGCTCATACTCTCTTCCCGCCCGGAGCCCAAGTCCATGATTCAGGAAGTGGGAGTAGGCGCACCCAGCGTAACCTTCCATTCTCGTCACACTGCCCCTTAAAAGTGTTCCGTAGAGCTCTCTCGCCGCCGCCCGGCCGATGCCGTCTTTCTTATAAGAATAGGCCACGGCTTTCGCGAGATCTTCCATCTCCTTCGCTTTCGCCTCATCGGAAGACAGGAAACTGTAAAGCTCCCGCGCCTTCTCATTCTCCGGATCCATCAGCCGGTCCGGCTCCTGAAGCCAGGAAAGTATGGCTCTTCCCGCCGCCGTCACAGAAACATCCGGTCGTTTTTCCGCTTCCGTCTCCCGGATAAAGAGGTCCGGGAACCGTTTTTTCATCTCCCCGATAATTCCGGACGGCCGTGTCTGTTTTCCCTCCGCCGTCACCGTCGGGTAAGATAAGATCAGCTGATCCGACGGCTTCGTCATCATGAGATAGAGGTAAAATCGTTCCATAAAGCCCTCTTCCCTGGCCGTTGGTGCCAGCTCCATAGAATTCTTCTTTAGGATCTCCCTCTCATTGTCCGTAAAAAGACCGCCCTTCGAGTGGTCCGCCGGAACCACGCCCTGGCTCACACCGAGGAAAAAGAGGACCTTGATCTTATCGAGTCTCGTTCTCTTCAGGTCACCGCAGACCACCCGGTCCGCCCCCGCGGGGATCATTCCCACAGAGAGCTCCGAAAAGCCCGCGGAAAGGATCTCCGCGTACTCTCTCCTTGACACGCACTCATCGCCCAACAGGCTCTTAAACTTCTCGAAAAGCTCGATGACAAGACCATAGATCTCCTCGTACTCCCTCGCCTCCCGGTCCATGCCGGAATCCGCGAACCTCTCCGAAAACTGTTCCAGCTTTTCCTCGGCTCCCAGGGTCTCCAGGAGCTCTTTTAAGGCATCCGTCACCACTGCCACCGGAACTCCCCGTCCGGCGCAGCACTCCCTTAAAACACGGAGCGGTTCCATGATCTTCTCCCGGAACGCATTCATCTCCACAAGATTTAAATTTTCTCCGCCCTCAAAGGTCTTCTCCCACGCCGCGTCCCACTTCGCAAATCCCCGGATCCCCATGGCCCGCACATAGATCTCCAGCCGGTCCACGGCCTCCGTCTCCTCTGTCACGAGCCCGGTCCTCAGATACCGGAACATGCTCTCATAGTCAAAGCCCTTCTGCAAAATATCCAGGGCGCTCTGGATCAGCCGGATCAGCGGATTTCCCGACACATCCCGGTTTTCATCTAAGAACAGCGGGATCCTATTCTCTTCAAAGCTTCTCGTGATCTCCCGGCCATATCCCGGAAGATCCCCACAGACCAGGGCGATATCCCGGTAGCGGTACCCGTCCTTTTTCACCAGCTCCTCGATCCGGTTCGTGATAAAGTCAATCTCATCCGCCGGATCCTTCGCCTGCACCAGCAGGATCTCCCGATTCCCGCCGTGATACTGGGTATAAGGATAGCGGAAAAAGGTCCGCTCCAGATGATCGAGGGCAGGACTGTTCCTGAAACGCACAAGAGGACGCTTCTGAAAGACAAGATCCTGATAGATCTTCACTCCATTCTCCTCCGCCAGACATTTTAACTTTCCTGTCATCTTCCGGCTCATATCGAAGAGGTCCGTCTCATCCGATTCCGTCATAAGATCCATCCCCGGCTCCATCGTCGCGGAAACAGTCACAAAAACGTTCCTGCAGAGTTTCAAAAGGATCCCGATGAGGCGGTACTGGATCGGTGTAAAGCCCGTGTAGCCATCTAAAACCATAGTACTGTCCCGTAAAAGGTCAGACCGGTCCGCCACCTGACAGAGCACGTCCAGAAGCTCCTCTAATGTAATGTATTTCTCCTTCGTAAACTCCCGGAATGCCTCAAAGATCACCTCCATATCGGAGAGCTTTGCCGAGAGGATCTGTCCCACATGTGCTCCGGCTGTCTGCGCCTTCAATTTCTCCGGCGTCACCCCGTACTGGTAAAGCTCTGAAAGCATGGACTTGATCTCACTGATAAATCCCGGGCGGTTTAAGTGGGAGGAAAACATGGTGAGCTCGTCCATCTTTTCCCCGGCAAGCCTTCTGAGGACCATATTTTTGCCCGTATCGTCCAGCACCTCCGGCTGCGGCAGGGAGAGCTCCGAAAAGATCCGGTAAGCCAGGCGCTCAAAGCTCACGATGTCGATGTTCAGTGTCCCGTGGTTCGGGTGGAGTCTCACGATCTCCTTCTGGGCCTGCATCGTCGCCTGCTCCGGCGTTACCACAAAAAATCTGCCCTCCGGTTCCTTCACGGACAGTTCAATAAGTTTCCTATATATATATTCTGTTTTTCCGGCACCGGAACCGCCGGCGATGATGCATAATCCCATGTTATCCTCCTGCTATATGAAAAAGAATGTGCCTTGGCACGTTTCCACACCGTGCACGCTCTTCTGTGACCGTCTGCGCCTTCGCGCGGTATGCGCATCCGGACACTCGGAACATATCATTCTCTCTCAACCGTATATGCTCCGAAGGGAATTGTCAAGTTCTTTATCGCGCAGCTACCGGAGTCAGATCTTTCTCCTACGTCTCTCCTATCGGCTCCGGGATCATGAATCTTTTTCCTGCAGTTCTCATAGAATATACAAAATATTTCGTGAAAAGGATCTATTCCATGAGTTCAAAAACAAAGATCATCGTTCTCAGAATGAAGGAGATCATCTACACCGCTCTCTTTATCGGCTTTGCCATCGTCCTCATCATGCTCTTCCTCTTTATGTTCCGCCCGAAGAAGGACAACATCTCCGGGAGCACGGCAGACCAGACCGCCGAGAACGCCTCATCGGCCGCTCCTGCCTCCGCTACATACGTTCCGGGACTTTATTCGTCCCCCATCGTTTTAGGCAGCGAGAACGCCAATGTGGAGGTCACAGTGGACCGTACAGGGATCCGCTCCGTATCTCTCGTGCCTTTGAGTGACTCCGTTGAGACTATGTATCCCCTGATGGCACCCTCCATGGATTCCATTGCGGCGCAGATCCTGGAAAACCAGAGTCTTGAGGGGCTGGAGTATCCGTCCGGGTCCCAGTACACCTCCATGGCGCTGGTGTCTGCGGTACGAACGGCGCTTTCCAAAGCAGTTGAACAGTAATATTGAATCCCGGTGATTTCTATTCTGAGACCGCCGGGTATTTTTCATATTTTTTAATAACCTACTTGACAAATCGCTTTTCCTCCTGTATACTCTTCACCATGGTAATAATTTACCACGCTAAATCAAAATCTTGTTAATACAATAAATCGACCAGCATACAAGGAGGAACTAATCCATGAAGAAATTAAATCAGCTTCTCATCTTAGGTACAACACTTTTATTATCCGCTGCGGCACTCACTGGATGTTCCGGTTCCTCCGCAATGGGCGCTACGATCCCGCAGACAACTTCCGGAGAGACAGCAACTCCTCAGACAGACGCAGGAATCATCGCATCTGAGACCACCGGTTCCAACAACCGCCTGAACGAGATCTTAGAGCGCGGATACATCGAGATCGCAACTGAGCCGTACTTCGCTCCGAACGAATTCATCGATCCCACAAAGAGCGGCGAGGAGGCCTACACAGGTTCTGATGTCGAACTTGCAAAGTACATCGGTGAGGCACTCGGTGTTGAGGTCCGCTTAAAACCGATGGACTTCACAAGCGTTCTCGGAAGCATCACAACCGGAAAATATGATCTTGCGATCTCCGCTTTAGCTTACACACCGGCAAGAGCCGAGACCATGAACCTCTCCAAGGGTTACTACTTCGGAGATGAAGATCCGCAGACAGCATACGGCATTCTGGTCCGCAAGGAAGATGTTGACAGCATCAAATCCTTCGATGATCTTGCAGACAAGGTAGTCGTTGCCCAGAATGGTTCCCTTCAGGAGCAGTTCGTACAGGAGCAGATCCCGGCTTACAAAAAATACAACCGTGTTTCCTCCACAAACGACGGGTTTCTGATGGTCGAGACAGGAAAGGGTGATGTGATGGTCGCAGCCCTCAGAATGGCAAGATTATATCTGGAATCCAACCCGGACAGCAATCTTGTGATCGTCCCGAACCTGTATTTCAAAGTTGATCCTGAAACACAGGGAACAAGAATCGGCATCCCGAAGGGTGAGGACGCCCTCACAGACCGGATCAACGAGATCATCGACGAAGTCGTTGAGAAAAATCTTTACAATCAGTGGTACGACGAGTATACGGAGTACGCGAAGAGCCTTGGCATTATCGAATAATTCGATCCTTTGATATACCTCGCGGCCGCGGTCAGGCCGCACCCCTTCACCGGTACCTTCCCCGGGTGCCGGAACCCCTTGGTCATGGGAGGTTCCCCCCAGAATATCCCATGACAAAAAAGACGATCCGCAATTACCTGGCGGATCGTCTTTTTTTGTTCCATCTTATCTGACGCAGACACGCCCGCGGGATCCGGTGATCCGGTCTGTCCTGCCGCATTCGTTTGTTTCTTCCTACACTTCCCAGTCGGAATCCAGAAAACCTTCTCCATAGACTTCCTGAGCCTCAGAGACGATCATAAACGCTCTGGGATCGATACTATAGACGATCTTCTTCGCCTTGTAGAACTGCTTTCTGTCCAGAACACAGATCACGGTCTTTCCATCCTCTTTCCGATAAGCTCCTTCGCTCTTTAAAAAGGTACAGCCGCGCTCCAGCTCATCCATCAGCTCATCGGCGATCTCCTTCGGTTTTTCTGTAATGACCGTTATCATGGTGCTCTTATTCATACCATAGAGGATCACATCGATCACATAAGTTCCCACCACCATGTTAATGAGTCCATAAAGACCAGATTCGATATTCCGGAATACCACCATGGAAAGCAGGATGATTACAAGGTCCGTCGCCATGACCGCTTTTCCGGTCTGCATGTGCGGACAATACTTCTGTAAAAGCTTTGCGGCGATATCGCCTCCGCCTGTGGTAGAGCCACGCATGAATATAACGGCAAGACTGATTCCGATCAGCACTCCGCCGAAAAGGCAGGATACCATCTTATCGCCGGAATACACCGGAAAATACGGTGTCACCAGACCATCCAGAATCACGGTCATGATCGCAACCGTCTTCAGTGTTTTGATCGTCTTCTCCTTTCCCAGATAGATCCAGGACGCGATCAGAAGCGGAATATTGATCAGAAATGTCAGGGTACCGATGGGGAGATTCGTCAGACGGTTTAACAGGATCGCCATACCACTGGCACCTCCCGGCGCGATATCGATATTGTTGATAAAGCAGTGGAGTGCGACGGCCTGTACAAAGCCGCCCGCCACATCTGCCAGAAGATCCAGAGCAAGCTCTTTTTCCCTCATCTTTTCCATAAGATTACCCCCTTATATCTGCCAGTCTGAATACATTTAATCCCGATATAATTCTTCAAATAGTTCCGCCGGCACATACGCCTTCACATGGATCCCGTCATCCTGATACTCCTCCGAAAGAAGCTGTCCGCTCTTCCGGATCGTCTGGATCTGTCCGGCATCCCTGTAAGCGAATACCTTCTCAAAGTAGATCCTGCGGTTTCTCAAAATTATGGCAAACAGATCCAGCAGTTCCTCAATGCCCTCTCCTGTCTTTGCCGATAATTTCACTTTATAATCCGCGGACATATCCCTGCAGGCGGTATCTGCGTCCGGGCGGTCCACCTTGTTGAATACCGTGATGATCTCCTTGTCCTTGATGTCCAATCGGCGCAGAGTCTCATAGACCACATGCATCTGCATGTCCATCTGCGGATTCGAACAGTCCACCACATGAAGGATCACATCACAGTACCGCGCCTCCTCCAGAGTGCTCTTGAACGCCTCCACCAGATGGTGCGGAAGCTTTCTGATAAATCCTACTGTGTCCGTCAAAAGGACTTTTTCCCCGCCTGGAAGCGTCAGCGCCCTCGTCGTCGGATCCAGGGTCGCGAAGAGCTTATCCTCCGCCAGGATCCCGGCTCCTGTGAGCTTATTTAAGAGCGTAGATTTTCCGGCATTCGTGTAACCCACAATGGCCGCCGTCAGCGTTCCGCTCTGCTCTCTCTGTTTCCGTACCACATCCCTGTGGCGCTCCACATCCTGGAGTTCCGATTTTAACTGGCTGATCCGCTCGTGGATCCGTCTTCTGTCCACCTCAAGCTTCGTCTCACCCGGTCCCCTCGTACCGATTCCGCCGCCAAGTCTCGACAGGGAATTCCTGAGACCCACAAGGCGGACGGCGCGGTATCTTAACTGCGCAAGTTCTACCTGGATCTTTCCTTCTCTTGTCTTTGCACGGGCGGCAAAGATGTCGAGAATGATCATCGTACGGTCCATGACCTTTGTGTCCAGGGCGTCCTCCAGGTTTTTTAACTGTGCCGGGGAGAGCTCATCGTCGCAGACAACGCCGGTAGCGCCGGACTCCCAGACCATCTCCTTCAATTCCTGGATCTTACCTTTTCCGAGGTATGTTCCCGGATGGATATTTTCCCGGTTCTGGATCACGACTCCCACGGTCTCAGCCCCCGCGGTCTTTACAAGTTCCCGAAGCTCCTCCACGGATTCTTCCGTGTCATCGGAGGCGTTCGTGCTGGCGGCAAACAGGATGACCCGCTCCTGCTGCTCACCGATCTCTATCAATTCTGCCATTCTTTCTCCTATCTTGTCACGAGAAACGCGATCTCATGGTCTGCCTTCTCGTCCTGTCCATACTGCTCCTCGTAGCTTCGGAACAGCTCCAGCGCCTTCTCATACTGGCCCAGGTACTCATAACACACGGCCTGGTTGAAGGCGATCTCTTTCTTTGCCCGGTCATCAGAGAGGGCAAGTCCCGCCTCCGCGTGCTGCAGCGCTTCCTCATAATTGCCTTTTTCCATCGCAGCCATCATCCAGCGGTTGTAAACTTCCGTGCTGGAAAAGCCCTCATCCACGAGAGTCTGGTAGAGCTCATCCGCCTTCTTCTCGTCTCCGGCAGTCATATATGCCGCCCCCAGGGCTTCCATCGCCTCTGCGTAGCCTGTAACCTCATGTTTCGCATCCGCGCTCTTACCGGACTCCAAGCGGTTCTCAGCACCATCCTGATCCCCGGAATTCGCGAGGCTCACCGCGCCGAGGTAGTAATACTCGGCTCTCGGCTTATCCACCTTCGCCAGGGTATCATAAGTATACGCCGCGGCACCATAGTCCCCCAGCATAAATTCTGCCTCACCGCGGTACTTTAATACATCGATCTCAAAAGAGGTCACCCGCGTTGTCTGGTCGATCAGGCTGTCAAACTCCGCGACAGCCCCCTCGTAATCACCGCTTTCCATGAGGGCGATGCCGTTCTCCCTGCTCTCCTTCATCTCACTGGTCACATGGCTGCAGCCGGTGAGGAGGAGCAGCATACCGGATAGAAATAACGTTGATGCAATGCTCTTTTTTATTTTGCTTATTTTGCTTATTTTTCTTGTTTTCTTATACTGTTTATACATTTTAAATTTTACGTTTTATTTCGTTTCTTTATACGTTTTGCGAAGTCTTTTCATGAACCTTCAGCTTCAGCACGCTCTGGCCTCGGGAATTCTTTCCCTTTTCTCCACATTTTACGCACGCGTCGTGCTTCCGAATCCACCATTTCTCACCTCATCGGCCTCATCATCCACCGTAATTCCGTACTCCACGAAAATCCCCTGGGAGAAACCTGTTCCTGCTTCCACTTCCACGGTCTTTCCCTCGCGGCTGTCATTGGTGAGCTTCACCTGGATATGGCCCTCGTTGTCAGATCCATAGTAGTCGCTGTCGATGATCCCGACGGTATTGTTTAACTGCAGACGGAACTTAAATCCAAGTCCGCTTCTCGGATAAAGCTTTAATACCCAGCCGTCATCGATCCGGGCGCGGATCCCTGTGAGGATCTTTGTCATCTCGCCCGGTTTCAGCGTGAACGCTGCCGGTGCGAAGAAATCATATCCGGCAGAGCCTGCTGTGGCACGCTTCGGAAGTCTGATCCCATCGTAGATTTCCCTGATCACTTCTTCTGTATCCTGCGGGTGTTCCCCCTGCCAGTCTTTTTTAAACTGCTCAAAGCTTACTTTTTCAAATTTTGCGATTCTCTGCATGATGTCTCCTCTTCGTAAATGGTCTCCCACTACTATACCAAGACCCCGCCCCCTTTTCAAGCGTTTCAGACAGAAAATCCGGCAGAATGCACTGCGTTATTGCGGCAATGTGTCCACTGCCCACAGTATATTCTGCCGGATGATTCCGTCTCTCACGTACATTTCTATGTGGTTTTCCAAACAGCCGCGACACTCTCGGATATTCTCTCCAGGCTGCTGTTTTCTCGAAAACTTTTTCTATAAAATATACGATATCATCTCAATCCCGAAAATGATCACATATAAAATAAATCCCGGATTCAGGTACACATACTTCCTGTACGGTGTCGGCCACCCGTTCTGGCGTCCCATCTGCCACCAGTAGCGTCGTCCGTCCCGGAAGAAAAAGTAGATCCCGGCTGCGATGAGAAGCAGGATCATAATGAAGCTTCCCACAGAAAACGCCGCCGCCATTGCGCTCATCCCCAGTACGTTCAATCCATTTTCCACCAGCACTAACATCATGGAAAAGGAATTCACTGCCATGTGAAGCAGCACATTATAAAAAATCCGGTTCGTCCGCACCGCCACATAGCCGAGGATCAGTCCGATCACCACCGCGTACAGGCATTGGTTTAAATTTCCGTGCATCAACCCGAACATGACCGCACAGAAGACCACCGCTGTCCGGTCCCCGAACCGTCTCGCCTTCTTTAAGAGAACTCCCCGGAAGATAAACTCCTCCATAAACGGGGCGATCAGGCAGGTATAGATCACCATTCCAGGCGTCAGCTCATCGAGGGCGTCCATCACCGGGTTCATATCCGTCGCCGGAACTCCCGTAAATATGGAAAAAAACACGTCCAGAAACACGCCAAGAAAATTAAAGATGTACCCAAGTCCCAGGCACATGAAAAGCGCCGACATCCAGACCTCCGCCGGAAGTGTATGAGCCGGTCTCCGGTCCGATCTCACAAAACATGTCATCGGAACCACCAGAAGGAATGGAACTCCGATAGAAAAGATATACTGCACCAGGACTCCCGTCCACGGGGAATCAAAAAGCCCGGAAAGCAGACGCACTCCGCCGCTTCCCAGGCCATGGATCCGGTGCCATACCAGGCCATAGAAAGCGCTGCCCAGGTACTGGAACCCTGAGCAGGCGCACATGGCAAGGCATAAAATTGTAAACGTGATCAGAAAATCTCTTCGTTTAAGCACCATATTCTTCCTTCATGATCTCACTGCTTCTCGCAATGAACTTTGTCATACGCTCCGGGGAAAGACTTCCGTGAGCGAGCTTTGCAAGGTCATAGAGCTGTTCGCAGAGCATCGGTGTCTTCTCGCCGTCCTTGTTGTTTAACACATACTTTACAAGGCCGTTGTTTGCGTTGAGGACAAGTGTCTCCTCCGCCGGGAACATGTCGGCACCGCCGCCGTACATGCTGTACATCTTCATCATATCCTGCATTCTGCGGCTCTCCTCGGACACAGTGATCATGGACGCGAGTCCCTCGTTTTTCAGCTTCTCGACCTTGACGTTCAGTTTGTCATTTCCGATGGCCTTCTTGAAGACCTCCGCAAGAGTCTCGGCATCCCTCTTCTCCTGCTCCTTCGCGGCCTCATCGGTCTCCTCGGCATCCTTGAAGGTCTCGTTGACATCCGCGTCGATGCGCAGGAACTTCAAGCCCTCATTCTTCTGCTCCACATGCTGCATAAACGGAGAATCGATCGGATTCGGAAGGATCACAGCGTCGATTCCAGCTTCCTTGAACATGTTGATATACTGGCTCTGCTCTTTCTCGTCAGTTACATAAAAGATCTTATTCTCGTGTTTTTCCTTGTTCTCCTCCAGGCAATCAGCGAGAGTCAGGTACTTGCCGTCCAGATTCTTGTAGAGGATGTAGTCCTTCATCTTCTCGTCAAACTTCTCATCCTTTAAGCAGCCGAATTTGATGAACGGGTTAATGTCGTCCCAGTATTTCTCGTAATTCTCGCGGTCTGTCTTGCACATGCCGGACAGCTTGTCCGCAACCTTCTTTGTGATATAGTCGGAGATCTTCTTAACGAATCCATCATTCTGGAGAGCACTTCTGGATACATTTAACGGAAGATCCGGGCAGTCGATCACGCCCTTTAACAGCATCAGGAATTCCGGAATGACTTCCTTGATATTATCGGCAATGAATACCTGATTGTTGTAGAGCTTGATCTTGCCTTCGATGCTCTCGTACTCCATGTTGATCTTCGGGAAGTAGAGGATACCCTTTAAGTTGAACGGGTAGTCCATGTTCAGGTGGATCCAGAATAACGGCTCCTTGAAATCCTGGAATACCTTACGGTAGAACTCCTTGTACTCTTCGTCTGTGCACTCGTTCGGATGCTTGTTCCAGAGCGGGTTCGTATCGTTTACGGCAACCGGGCGTCTTGCGATCTTATATTTCTCTTTCGCCGGGGAAACCTCAACTGTCTCCTTAGTGCCGTCCTCTTTTTCCTTCTCCTCTGTCTTTGCAGGCTCTACGATCGTCTCGATAATTGTATCTTTATCGGTGAGCTCGTCCTTTTCGATCGTGTCGTACTGCGGCTCTGCAGTCTCATCGTTTAAGTAGATCTCAACCGGCATGAACGCGCAGTATTTATCGAGGATCTCTCTTGCACGGTACTCATTTGCGAACTCAGCGCTGTCCTCATTCAGGTACAGGGTGATCACGGTTCCGTGTCCTCCCTTTGTGCCCTCTTTCATGTCGAACTCGGTACCGCCCTCAGACTCCCAGTGGACCGGCTTTGCATCCGGCTTGTAGGATAAGGTATCGATCGTTACTTTGTCGGCTACCATGAACGCGGAGTAAAAACCAAGTCCGAAGTGACCGATGATCTGGTCCTCGTTTGCTTTATCTTTGTACTTGTTTAAGAAATCCTGCGCACCGGAAAAAGCGATCTGGTTGATATACTCGTCAACCTCGTCCTCTGTCATTCCGAGACCGTTATCTTCGATCCGGATCGTCTTTTCCTTCGGGTTTACAGTAACCTGAACTTTATAGGTCTCATCATCCGGTGTCTCGTACTCGCCCATCAGGGCCAGCTTCTTTAATTTTGTGATGGCATCGCAGCCGTTGCTGACTAACTCACGGTAGAAGATATCGTGATCGGAATACAGCCATTTTTTGATGATCGGAAATATATTTTCACTGTTGATTGAAAGACTTCCACTTTTTGCCATATTAAACCACTCCTTATTTCTATTCCTGCGGCGCGGGGGAACTTCTCATAATTCCTTCGGACCGCTGATTTTCATTTATCGTTTTCCAGCTGCTTTTTTAACAGCTGTTCTGTTCAACATGACATATTTTAATACCGGGAAATCAAAATGTCAATAAAATTAGCACTCATTTTTGATGAGTGCTAATAAAATTTTTATAAACTTTTTTCTCTTTCGCCTTTGCTATGGGCGGGTCAGTCAATTTATGATCTCACTTAATTCTCGCTCTCGATCGGAATAAACACTCTTGCAGTCTCCTCCTGCTCATGTTTCTTCCGCTCGTTCTTCGCCGCAGCCACAGCCATCTCGCAGAGTGCCATCTGGGATCCCACCGGGAGTTTTCCGCGGCGATCCGGCTTCTCGTATGTTCCGTCCGGCTGTAAGACATGGGCTTTTAAGTTGTCCTCAAGCTCCAGCTCCATGTACTTCCGGATCCTGTCTTTCAACTCTTCCCTCAGTACCGGGAACAGGATCTCCACGCGGCGGTCCAGGTTTCTCGGCATCCAGTCGGCGCTTCCCATGTAGATCTCTTCGCTTCCGTCATTCTCGAAGATAAAGATCCGCGCGTGTTCCAGAAATTCCCCGACGATGGAGCGGACTTCAATATTCTCGGAAAGTCCCGGAATTCCTGCCTTCAGACAGCAGATTCCCCGGACCACCAGATGGATCTTGACACCAGCGCAGGACGCCTCATATAAGGCCGCGATGATCTCTTTATCACAGAGAGAGTTCATCTTTGCAATAATGGAAGCCGGCTTTCCTGCCCGGGCATTCTTCGTCTCACGCTCAATGAGACGCAGGAATTTTGTTCTCAGCCACAGCGGTGCCACGGAGAGCATATTCCAGTTTAAGGGTTCCGAATAACCGGAAAGCATGTTGAAAACTGCTGTGGCATCCTCACCGATCAGCGGATGACATGTCATGATTCCGCAGTCCGTATAGAGCTTTGCGGTGGAATCGTTATAGTTACCGGTTCCGAGGTGAACATATCTGCGGATGCCATCCTCCTCTCTCCGGACCACAAGGGTGATCTTTGAGTGGGTCTTTAATCCAACGAGGCCATAGATCACATGGCAACCTGCTTTCTCAAGTTTCTTCGCCCAGATGATGTTGTTCTCCTCATCAAATCTGGCTTTCAGCTCCACAAGTACCGATACCTGTTTTCCGTTCTCCGCCGCTGCCGCCAGAGCTGCGATGATCGGGGAATTTCCGCTGACACGATAGAGGGTCTGCTTGATCGCCAGAACCTCCGGATCTCTTGCCGCGCTTCTCACAAAATCCACAACCGGATCAAAGGTCTCGTAAGGATGCATCAGGAGAATATCACCTTTCCGGATATTCGTGAAGATATCATCATCATTCATCAGTGCCGGAACCGGCTGAGGCGTATATTTCGGTGTCTTTAAATGGTCGTATCCATCAAGGCCGTACATCTTCATAAGGACCGTCAGATCCAGAGCGCCCGGGATCTCGAAGATGTCTTCCTCGTTGACCTCAAGTTCCCGTTTCAATACCTTGAGGAGTCTCTGATCCGCCTTATCCTCGATCTCCAGACGGATGACCTCGCCCCACTGCCTGCGCTTTAACTGCTTCTCGATCTCCTCGAGAAGATCCACAGCTTCCTCCTCGTCAAGGGAGAAATCGGCGTTTCTCATGATCCTGAACGGGTGGGATGTCACGATATCGTAGTTTAAGAACAGCTGCTGCATGTTCCGCTCGATGATCTCCTCCAAAAAGATCACATTCCGCGTCTCGTTGTGGTCCTCATCGGTGGTCACCGGGAGGCTTATGATCCGCGGAAGCACCGCCGGAACCTGTACCATGGCAAATTCCAGTTCCTCATCGCCGTCTTTTTTCTTCAGCAGTGCCGCGATATTTAAGGATTTATTCCGGACAAGGGGGAACGGTCTCGAGGAGTCCACCGCCATCGGGGTGAGTACTGGGTAAACCTCCTCCCTGAAATACCGGTCCACAAACTCTCCCTGTTCCGGTGTCAGGTCCTCATGGCACTCGATCAGATTTAATCCGTTGTTTCTGAGTGCCGGAAGCAGGGACCGGTTGTAGGTATTATACTGCTGAACCACCAGTTCATGGGTCCGGACGCTGATCTTATCCAACTGTTCCTGGGCCGTCATTCCGGCGATATCCGGTTTTTTATATCCGGCATGGACCATGTCCTTTAAGGACGCCACGCGGACCATGAAAAACTCATCCAGATTTGATGCCGTGATGCTTAAGAATTTTAAACGGTCAAAGAGTGGGTTGGTCTTATCTCTGGCTTCCTCCAGTACACGGCAGTCAAACTCCAGCCAGCTTAGTTCTCGGTTTACATAATTCTTAGGATCCTGAAAATACTCAATTCCCTGTTCTTTTCCTTTTTTGGCCTTCTGTGCATTGTCTTTTTTTTCTTCTTTTTTCATCTTTCTTTTCCGCCTCCCTGAATGCGTTTGTTCCGGTCAGACCTGACTATACATACTTTTTATGGCGAAGCACCGGCCGAATTCCAAAAATTTCCTCAAAGAACGCTGCTTTCTGCTCAAAGGAAACAGCCTCCAGTGTAATATCGCCGTGATAATCTGTCGTGATGATCAGATTCTGATCCTTCACGGTCATCCGGCAGTCCGCGAGCTTCGCACTGTGTCCGCGGTCCATGGAATTCGCCAGACGCAGCATCGCTGTGAGCTTTGCGATCAGAAGCATGACCTCGTTCTGACCGCTGAAGCTGTCCGTCACTTCATCTAATTCTGTCTCCATCCGGACCATATTGTAATCGAAATCCCGGATATTATAGCGGACCACATTTGCGATGATCTCCCGCTCTAAATGGGAGATACCGATGATCTCCGTGGACATAATGATGTTGTAAGCGCACTCGTTGGAATTCCGGACGCTGATAAACTTTCCGCAGGCATGGATCAGCACCGCGATCTGCAAAAGCAGGCGCTCCCTCTGCCCCATTCCGTGGTATTTCCGCATTGTATCGAAGATCTGGAGCACATATTTCTCTACGGTCTCCGTGTGGCGGCTTAAGCACTGGTAGCGTTTTGCCATGGAACGGGAAGTGCTGATAATATCATTATCAAAATTGTGCCTGAATTTTATAAGCTTCTTGTCCGCCGCGAACTCCGCCGCGATCCCGTCACAGAGCCGTACCCCGGGGATCCAGATCATCTCTGCCCCTGTCATCTCAAGAAACTTTTTATAGATCACCGCACACGGCATAAGTAAGGACGCGTACTCCCGGTTCACCCCGAAATGCTCCTCCATCTGCTCTTCATTCATCGTGCTCAGGCGGGTGTAAAACTCTTCAAACTGCTCTCTCGTGATCCTCGAAAGCGGCTTTCCGTCTTCCTCGTACCGGAACAGATACAGGATGTTCTCACCGATCCCGATCAGATGCTTGATCTTCCGCTCCTTTAAATACATTTTTTTATAGTTCTGGAGTTCATTGTCCACCATCTCATCAATAAGCTCCCGGTACTGTTCCATCGTCGTATCGACCTCTTCCAGAGTACCGCGGATTCTCAGAACACCTAACGGCAGATTTTCCGTATTCACCAGAAGATTTTTATCAAACATGGATATCTGCATGCTGCCAAATCCCACGTCCACGATCGCGGTTCCCTGCTGGATATTCTCATCAAACTCGTCATCGGACACCGCGATGGCCTTGTAGCCCAGAAACCGCTGCTCCGAGTTGCTGATGATCCGTACCTGGATTCCGGTGCGGACACGGATCTGATCCAGGACGATCCTGTTATTTCTCGCCTCGCGCATCGCACTTGTGGCGTAGGCACGGTATTCCGTGACTTTATAGGATTTCATGATCCTTGCAAAATCCGCAAGCACATCGCAAAGCTCCTCCACCATCTCATAGCTGATCTTTCCGTTATTGTAGGTATCTTTTCCCAGCGCAGTGACGTGGCGGATCTGATCCAGTTTTCGGATCTTGTTGCGGTTTGAGATCTCATAGATCCCCATCTCCACCTCAAAGGATCCCACATCGATGGCTGCAAATGTAAGGGCTGCCATGTTTTTTCCTCCTTGCTCTGTGCGTAACGATCACCGGACCCGTTTTGTATCCGTCATATCGTCTGCATCAAATATCTGTTGATATAAGAATCGGTCCGGATTTTCCCGGACCGTATCTCTCTAATAATTACCTAAAATTCTCATGACGGAAGCTTCCGCAGCAAGACCGGTCAGCGCGTTTCTCACGCCCGCATCGCTTAAGTTTCCTTCGAAATCCACGAAGAACCGGTACTCGAAGCTCTTTTCCGGAATCGGTCTGGATTCGATCATCGTCATGTTGACATTGTTGAAAATGAAGTTTCCAAGGATGTTGTAAAGGGAACCGCTCTTATGGGCGATCTCGAAAGCCACGCTGATCTTTCCGGCGGTCTTTGCGTAGACCGGCTCTTTTCCAAGGATCAGGAATCTCGTCGTATTTCCCTTGACGTTGTTGATCTCCTTTGCGAGGATCTCCATTCCATAGAGTTCTCCCGCAGTGCGGCTTGCGACAGCCGCCTGGGTCGGATCCTTCTCCTCCATGACCTTCTTTGCAGCCACAGCCGTGTTTAAGACAGCGATCTGTTTCCAGTCTTTATGGACAGACAGGAAATCAGAGCTCTGGGCCAGAGCCTGGGCATGGGAGTAAACGGTCCTGATATCGGAGAGCTCCGCTCCCGGAACGCCGAGCAGCATATGGGCAACTGGGACATAGACCTCGCCGACTATGTAATTCTTATACTTTAAGAGCAGGTCGTAGTTGTTGATCACGAATCCGGCTGTGGAATTCTCGATGGGAAGTACCGCGTAATCGGCGCGTCCTTCCTCCACCTCGCGCATCGTGTCCTCGAACTCCGGAACATGGTAAAGATCCGCGTCCTCGCCGAAATATAACTTCGCGGCGGCATGGCTGTAAGCGCCCTCGACGCCCTGGAAGACGATCTTTTTATTCTTCTTCCCGATGGTCTCCACTTCCGTAAATCCGGTGTCCATTCCCATACCGTGAGCGGATAACAGGCTGTACTGGTATCTGCGGCTGACGGACATTAACTGGGAAAAGATCTCCTTTACCGCCTCTTTATTGAACTCACTGTGGGCCAGCTCCTGAACCGCCGCGATCTTCTGTGCCTCTCTCGCCGCATCGTAAACAGCTTTTCCTGTTCCGATCTTATATTCCGCAACATCTCCGCATACGGACATGCGCTCCTCAAACAGACGGACGATCTCTTTATCGATCACGTCCAGCTTGTCCCTGCATTCTTTTAAGTCAAGATTTTTCATATATTTTATGCCTCTGCTTTCTGTCGTTTCTCCCCAGGTATTTCCCAAAATTTCTTTTGCTTTTTCAGCAGACCTCTCCGAAACCTTGTCCTGTCATATCATTTCAAGCCATTTTATCCGCCTGAAACCTTATTGTTTTTCTTCCTGCATTTCTTTCAGCATTCTGATCAATACATTTCTAGTGTAAGCGCCCGGATGTTTCCGATCTTCGGTTTCCAATTCTTTTACATAGAACGGTTTTCCGTAGTAGATCGTAATATGGGACGGGGTGATAAACGGGAAGTGTTTTTCCAGCACCTCCGCCGTTCCTGTCATCGCCACTGGGACCACCGGACAGCCGGATTTCTCCGCAATCTTTAAGCTCCCCTCTTTAAACGGAAGGAGCTCCGTGATATCTTCGTTCGGATTTCTCGTTCCCTCCGGGAAAATCCAGATGGAAACACCGTTTTTTACCTTCTCGATTCCCTGAAGGATCGTCTTTAAGCCTTCTTTGATGTTCTTTCTGTCTAAGAACAGGCAGTTCACGTTCACCATCCAGGTGCGTAAGAGTGGGATCTTTTCCATCTCCTTTTTTGCGACGAAACCGAGCAGTGTCGGAACTGTCGTGTAGCCCGCAAGAATATCAAAGTAGCTTCTGTGGTTTCCAACATAGAGGACCGCTGTGTCTTCCGGTATATTTTCCGCTCCCTTCACCGTCACGGTCACCCCCGCCAGCTTTAAGAGTACCTTGAACACGGACCGGACGACCTTGATCGTCTCCAGATCCCGCGCGTGGGGATCCTTTTTCCCAAGTGATACCTGTGCCACAAGGAACGGATAGCTGAAGATCAGGAATCCCACCAGTGTGAACAGGACAAGTAATAATCTTATCATAAGTAACAAACCTCCCATATTTTCTTTAACAGTAACGGTGCTCTCTTACGGTCAGCACAGCAGGTGTGCCCACCTATGGAACAGTTGCCTTTCATACACTTTAAAGAGTTACAGTAATGAGGTTCATAAATTATATTATATTAAATAAACCTCTTATTTGCAACTCAAATGCACCTCAAATCCAGCTCAAATCTGTCTAGACATTGACTCTCCTGCTGCCGGATCTCTGGAAAAGATCCCCTCTTTTTCCCCTGTCAGATATTCAAAGAGAAGTCCTGTCATGAACCAGAAAGGAGCAAAATCCAGCCGGATCACACCGTCGACGCTCAGCATCCGCCCGGTGTAATCCCACGGACATATACCAAGGCTTTTCAAGAATGTTCCCGTGAGGTATTCTGCGGAAAAGATCAGGACCATGTCCAGGATCCCATGGCGGAAGATCCTGTCTGTTACCTCGATTCTCCCCCTGTCTCCGATCCAGCTGTCCACCCATTTCCCGATGGGACCCAGCAGGACGCCCATTCCATATATCGGGAACATGTACATCGATGTCTTTCCCATGAATTTCATGTCTCCCGCCGCGAAAGCTTCCACGGCGGTCAAAAGGATCTCAAGTCCCCATCCCGTCAGACCGCAGAGCATGAAATTTCTGACCCACGTTTTCCATCTGCCGCCGGATCTTTTTCTCACTGCAATTTTCTGATTCTTGTTTTTCTGATTCCATCTGTTCATGAAACCAGTATCTGTGATTCTCTGATCCGCTATGCAGCCTTTTCCACGGTGCTTTTTTCCACTTGTACTTTTACGAACTCCATGCCCTGGAAAGTCAAGATCAGCCGTTCACTCTATACATACTGATTTTTTCCCAGATCGTACTCATAATCGATCGACGCGAGTTTCTCATCCACGTCTTTCCTGTCAAGACAAAGTGATCTGCACAGCTCGTCCATGTCCGGGTAATTGTCCCGCAGCTGTGTGTTGATGTAGCTTAACAGCATGACCGGATCTTTCGGTATCTTCGTCATCTCTCTCCTTTCCCGGATGATTCTTTCTCTCCAAACCATCCGCCGCCTTTACTTTCTGAATCCTCCTGTGTTATACTATAAACCATATGTGAGATGATTGCAAACGAAAGGGGATTATAATACCATGAAACACCTTCTGCTGCTTGGAACGGGAGGAACCATCGCCTGCAAGAGAGGGGAAAACGGTCTGACACCGCTTCTTACCGGCGATGAATTATTATCTTATGTACCGGATGCGAAGAAATTCTGCGAGGTGGAGACGGTGCAGGTCTTAAACATCGACAGCACGAACATGCACCCGAAACACTGGCTGAAGCTCGCCCAGGTCCTGGAGGAGAATTACGACGATTACGACGGCTTCGTGATCTGCCACGGAACTGATACGATGGCATACACTGCCGCCGCCATGTCCTACCTCGTCCAGCACTCCAGCAAGCCCATCGTCATCACCGGCGCCCAGAAGCCCATCGACCTTGACGTGACGGACGCTAGAACGAACCTTCTTGACAGCCTGCGTTTTGCCGCCTCCGAACGTGCCCACGGCGTGACCATCGTCTTTGACGGAAAAGTTATCGCGGGAACACGCGGAAAAAAGGAGCGCAGCAAGAGCTACAACGCCTTCTCCAGCATCAACTTCCCGTACCTCGCCGTGATCCAGGACGAGCATATTTTATACTACATCGACGACAAGTGGCAGGACCGCGAGAGTGTCCGCTTCTACCACGAGATGGACAGCCAGGTCAGCCTCTTAAAGCTGATCCCTTCCATGGATTCCAGCCTTCTCGACTATATGGCAGAACACTACGACGCTGTCGTCATCGAATCCTTCGGTGTCGGCGGACTTCCGTCCTATGAATCCGGTGACTTCTACAGCTCCATCGAAAAATGGATCTCCATGGGCAAAACTGTCGTCATGACCACCCAGGTCACCCAGGAAGGCAGCAACATGTCCGTCTACGAAGTTGGCCAGAAGATCAAAAATGCCTTCGGTCTCATCGAGTCCTACGATATGACCCTGGAAGCCACCGTGACAAAGCTCATGTGGATCCTCGGGCAGACGAAGGATCATGATAAGGTGCGTGAGATGTTCTATGAGACCATCAACCATGATATTTTGTGGAATACGGGGAGACGGTAACATACGCCCAGCGAAAAGGCAGCCAGGTGATTTCTGGCTGCCTCTTATATTCAGAGAATATCTAACTTTTTTCTACTTCAATACCTGTTTTTACTCCGCGTCTTCCTCCAACGTATACGGAGTCACCTGATATACGTAGTAGTTCAGCCAGTTCGTATACAGCGTGTTCGCCATATTTCTCCAGAGAAGCGGCGGAACCGAGAACGGGTCATCGTGCTCGTAGTAGTGGACCGGAAGCGCCGGATTTAAGCCTTTGTTAAGGTCGCGGTGATACTCGTTGTTTAAGGTCATACGGTCGTACTCCGGGTGGCCCTGGACGAAGATCTGGCTTCCGTCCTGGTTCATGACAAGGAAGACGCCTGCCTCATCGGATTTAGCGAGGAGCCGGAGTTCCGGGTGCTTTAAAATATCCTCCTCGCGGACTTCCGTGTAGCGGGAATGCGGGCACTTGAAATAATCATCAAAGCTTCTTAAGAGCGGAACACGCTTATCCAGCGCTTTCTGTGTATACACACCGGAAAGCTTTTCTTTTCTTAAGTGTTTCGGGATCCCGTAATGGTAATAGAGTCCCGCCTGGGCACCCCAGCAGAGGTGCATGGTGGATGTCACATGGGTCTTGCTCCACTCCATGATCTGGGTCAGCTCTTCCCAGTAGTTGACCTCCTCAAACTCCATCAGTTCCACCGGTGCGCCGGTGATGATCATTCCGTCGAAATGTTTCTTCTTGATCTCCGGGAATGTCACATAAAACTTATTTAAGTGGCTGGCGGAGGTGTGGGTAGACTCATGGGTGGACATGGTCATGTAAGTACACTCCACCTGCAGAGGCGTATTGGACAGAGCTCTTAAAAGCTGGGTCTCCGTGTCCTCCTTCAACGGCATGAGATTTAAGATCAGGATCTCTAACGGACGGATATCCTGGCTCTCCGCGCGGTCCTCGTCCATAATGAATACGTTTTCGCTCTCAAGGATCGCTCTCGCCGGCAATCCATTCTGTATTTTAATCGGCATTGTTTTCTTCTCCTATCATCTTCAGAAAATCCTCTTCGGAAAGGATCGGAATGCCAAGCTCTCTTGCCTTCTTATTCTTTGACGAATTGGATGTCACATCGTTGTTGATCAGGTAACTGGTCTTCGCAGACACGGAACCGGCGGCTTTTCCGCCCAGGGATTCGATCTTCTCCTGAAGTTCCTTGCGGTTCGCAAAGTGCTCCACGGAGCCGGTGATCACGAATGTCTTTCCGGCCAGCGTCTGCTCTTCGCTTCTGGCTTCATTTGCGAAAGTCAGATCTGCCAGTAAATGATCCAGTATCTCATTATTCTTATCATTCTTAAAGTACGTCACCCAGGCATCCGCAAGCACGCCGCCGATTCCGTCGATGGCGCACAGTTCCTCTGCGTCTGCCTTCCGCATGGCATCCAGGTCGAAATCGAAATGGCGGCAGATCACCTTCGCGTTTGCAAGGCCGATCCCCGCGATTCCGAGACCAAAGATCAGCCGCGGCAGTGTGGTGTGGGACGCAGTCTTTGCGGCCTCGATGAGGTTCTCGTAGGACTTCTCGCCGAATCCCTCCATAGTCACGATGGCATCCCGGTGACGGTCCAGATGGAAGATATCATCGAATTCATGGATGAATCCCGCCGCGATGAACTTCTCAAGCGTCATCTCGGAGAGGCCATCGATATTTAAAGCGTCACGGCTCACAAACAGATCAAAGCTCTTGATCTTCTTCGCCTGGCATTCCGGGTTCGTACAGTAGAGGGATTTCACATCGTTCAGGCTGCGGATCTCCGTCTTTCCGCCGCAGACCGGGCAGATCTTCGGGATATCCCGGACACCGCTTCTTGTGAGGTCATCCGCGATCTGCGGGATGATCATGTTCGCCTTGTAGACTGTGATCCGATCCCCGGCCCCAAGCTCCAGACCTTCCATGATGCTGATGTTGTGGACGCTGGCCCGGCTCACCGTCGTTCCTTCCAGCTCCACGGGCTCAAACACGGCAACCGGGTTGATGAGTCCTGTTCGCGACGCGCTCCACTCGATATAGGAGAGCGTCGTCTCTTGGATCTCATCGGCCCACTTGAAGGCGATGGAATCTCTCGGGAATTTCGCAGTGCGCCCCAGGGACTGACCGTAGGCGATATCGTCATATAACAGCACGAGGCCGTCGGACGGGATATCGTAGTGCTCGATCTTTTCCGCGAATCCATGGACCGCCCCGGAAAGAGTCTCCGCGGTGACTTCCACGAATTCCACGGTCTCAAATCCAAGTCTGGACAGCCATAAGAACTGCTCTTTTCTTGAATTCTTAAAGTCCACGCCGTCCGCCCGCACCAGGGCAAATGCCATAAACCGGACATTTCTCGACGCTGTGATCCCGCTGTTTAACTGGCGGACGGAACCGCTGCAGAGATTTCGCGGATTCTTATACTTTGCGTCCACGTCGGCGATGGAATCGTTCAGCTTTTCGAAATCAGAATAACTGATCACCGCCTCACCGCGTAGGATCAGCTGCCCCTTGTAGGGGATCGTTGTCGGGATATTGATGAATGTCCGGGCGTTCGGCGTGATGACCTCGCCGATCTCGCCGTTTCCCCGGGTAACTGCCTTTACGAGAACGCCGTCCTCATATGTCAGCACCACGGTGAGTCCGTCCATCTTCCAGGATAAAAGTCCCGTCTGTCCGCCGAGCCACTCCCTGAGCTCGTCGACGCTTTTCGTCTTATTTAAGGAAAGCATCGGCCGCTCATGGCGCTCTTTCGGGAGTTCGCTTAAGACCTCATATCCGACTTTCTGGGTCGGACTTCCCGCAAACACGGTTCCCGTCTCCTGTTCCAGCTTCAGGAGCTCGTCGTAAAGCCTGTCATATTCGAAGTTGCTCATGATCTCGCGGCTCTCCTGGTAGTAGGCCTTCGCAGCCTCGGAGAGAAGCGGGATCAGCTCCTTCATCCTCTTGATCTTGTCGTCCATATTTTATGCTCCTTACGCTCCGGCGCACCCGGTTTCCAGCTCTCCGGGGATGCGGGGGCTTTCTTTTCCGGCTTTATTTCACCGTCCTGACGGACATTTCTCCATATTTTTCCGGTTCCGGTCTTTTTCTCGAACGGTTTTCTCTCGTTATTTTTATCTGACGACTTTCTTCCGCCAGGCTTTCCCTGATATCCTGAGCTTCCCGGCTTTCTTTCTCTCTTCGCCGGATCCACAATCTTTCCAAGTTTTGCGGCTTCCCTCGCCGGAAGGTTTGTGGAACCTTCCACCATACGCATCAGGTCACCCAGTTCTTTTTCCGTCAGTTCCCGGTATTCTCCGCGCTTTAATGTACCCAGCTGGAGATTCATGATACGCACACGCTTTAAATTCATTACATGATAATCCAGCGCACGGCACATTCGGCGGATCTGGCGATTTAAGCCCTGGGTCAGGACGATATGGAAGGTGTGGCTTCCGGTCTTCCAGGCGCGGCACGGCTTCGTGGTCACATCCAGGTCCTCGATCCGGACGCCCTCGCACATCTGTTTTAAAAATTCTTCCGTCACCGGGTGGTTGACGGCTACCGCGTACTCTTTCTCATGAGCATTTCCACCGCGGAGGATCTTGTTGACGATATCTCCCTGGTTTGTCATCAGGAGCAGTCCCTCGGAGTCCTTATCCAGACGTCCCACCGGGTAGATTCTCTGCGGATAATTCAGGAATTCCACGATATTCTCCGCATGGTCCTTGTCCGATGTCGTGCAGACGATCCCGCGCGGTTTATTTACGATCAGAAATACCGGTTTTTCCTTCTCACTAACCATCTTCCCGTCACAGACTACCTTCTGCCCCGGATGGATCTGCATTCCCATCACGGCGACTTCGCCGTCCACAAACACCTTTCCATCCTCAACGAGCCTGTCCGCCTCTCTCCTCGAGCAGATGCCCGCGTCACTCAGATACTTATTTAAACGAATTGTTCCTTCCAATCTGTTTCTCCCTTTTGTTCGTATTTCTTTAAAATTTGCTCTTGCGCCCATTATATCGTTTCTGGGGGATGAATGCAAGGAAAAACGCCTGTCAGCTCAGGACATTTCCCTGATCTGGCAGGCGTTCTCATTCCATCTCTCCCTGGCTTCCCAGGGCATCAAAAAATGCATCTGATAGGAATCGAACCTACGCACGCGGCTCCGGAGGCCACTGCTCTATCCACTGAGCTACAGATGCATCTCTAGTAGTATACAATAGTTTTCTGATTCTTGCAAGGGGATGGGAATTATTTTTTTCAAAAACTGAATGTGGACACACATACAAAATTAATGTTCTCCGTCCCTGCTCACGCCTCGCGAAAACAGCAGCCGATTTTCTCCATATTCCAGCCTGTCTCATTGATTTTTCCTTCCGATTCTGCTACAATGGCATGGAACTTTTTGATAAGAGCGCACAAACAGGAGATATAGAAAAATGAATGTAACAGATTTTAATTTTGAACTGCCGCCGGAACTGATCGCGCAGGATCCGCTTGAGGACCGCGCTGCTTCCAGGCTGCTTGTATTAGATAAAAAGACCGGCGAGATGGAACACCGCCATTTCCGCGATATTTTACAATACCTGAAAAAGGGTGACTGCCTCGTTATCAACGATACAAAAGTTATCCCGGCACGTCTCATGGGACATAAGATCGGGACAGACGCAGGAATCGAAGTTCTCCTTTTAAAGAGAAAATCCGACAATGTCTGGGAGACCCTTGTAAAACCGGGTAAGAAGATGAAAGTCGGCGCGGAAGTTTCCTTCGGTGACGGACTTTTAAAGGGAAAGGTTATCGATGTGGTCGATGAGGGAAACCGACTGATCCAGTTTGAGTATGATGGAATTTTCGAGGAGATCCTCGATAAGCTCGGCCAGATGCCGCTGCCTCCGT
>ENA-OPVY01000363-OPVY01000363.1-human-gut-metagenome-genome-assembly--contig:-NODE-363-length-39508-cov-3.875827_pt1 | contig 39508 bp, 37 predicted proteins | sample MGYA00241503_ERZ501998 | MGnify/ENA primary metagenome ERZ501998 (study PRJEB25962, sample SAMEA2042107) | human gut metagenome | biome: human gut; feature: human-associated habitat; material: faeces... | reverse complement strand
TCCAACAACTACTGGACCGCATGACCGGATCGGAAAGACCCGGAATGCAGTTACGAATCATCTCAATTAAAAAGTAGAAGAGGAGAACAAAATTATGAAAAAATCCATCAAAGCAATCATCGCAGCAACCTTCACCGCAGCCCTCCTTGCAGGCTGCTCTTCTAACACAGCTTCCACCACAACAGCTGCTGAGACAACGACAGCCGCAGCAACAGAAGCTGCTGCAGAGACAACACCGGCTGAATCCGCAGACGCAGCAGATACAGCTCTTGCAGACGGTTCCTACACTATCGGCATCAACCAGTTCGCAGTCCACGGCTCTCTCGACAACTGCCGCGAAGGCTTCCTCGAGGGGCTTGCAGAGAACGGTATCGTTGAAGGAAAGAACCTTACCGTATTAGAGGAGAACGCGCAGGCTGACCCAGGGTTAGCAGCACAGATCAGCACAAACTTCGCTGGACAGAAGGTGGATCTCATCTGCGCGATCGCAACACCGAGCGCCCAGAGCGCATACAGCGTCGGCAGAAAGAACGACATCCCGGTCATCTATACAGCCGTTACGGATCCGGTTGCAGCCGAGCTCGCAAACGCTGACGGAACTCCGGTTGGCGAAGTGACAGGTACCAGTGACAAGCTTCCGGTCGAGCAGCAGCTCGAAATGATCCGCGCGATCCTTCCTGATGCGAAAAAGATCGGCATCATGTATACAACAAGCGAAGTAAACTCCGCTTCCACTCTGGCTGAGTACAAGGAAAAAGCCGCTGACTACGGTTTCGAGATCGTTGAGTCCGGCGTTTCCTCCACAGCAGACATCCCGCTCGCTGCTGACAGCCTCTTAGAGCAGGTCGACTGCTTAAACAACTTAACAGACAACACAGTCGTTGCCTCCCTTCCGCTGATCCTTTCCAAGGCAAACGCGAAAAACATCCCGGTATTCGGAAGTGAGATCGAGCAGGTCAAGATCGGCTGCCTCGCTGCTATGGGACTTGACTATGTAGATCTTGGAAAGCAGACAGGACGCATGGCTGCAGAAGTTTTAAAGGGCGAGAAAAAGGCAAGTGAACTGAACTTCGAGGTGATCGAGACTGCTGCTTTCTACGGAAACTCCAAAGTCGCTGAGGATCTTGGAATCACTTTCCCAGAGGATCTTGCTTCCAACGCAAAAGAGTTATTCACTGAGATCACACAGTAGTTCAACAAATTTCATCCACTTTTAATAAGGAAGTCGGATGATCGGCAACATAAACAATCATGGTCCGGCAAAGCGATTTTCCACTTCTGCCGGACTTTGCAGCAACATGTAATTGCGGGATTTTCCCCAGTTACTGATTTTCGGAGGATATCATGGCAATCTTATTAGGAATCTTTGAGGAAGGGCTGATCTACGCGATCATGGCCCTGGGCGTTTACATCACCTACAAGATCCTGGACTTCCCGGATCTGTCGGTTGACGGAACTTTCCCTCTGGGCGCAGCGCTGACCGCGGGACTGATCGTAAAAGGAGTTTCCCCAGTGTGGGCACTTCCGCTCTCCTTCTTTGCGGGTGTTCTTGCCGGATGCGTGACCGGTGTCATTCATGTAAAATGTAAGGTCCGCGACCTGTTTTCCGGTATCATTGTCATGACAGCCCTCTACTCCGTAAACTTAAGGATCGCCGGAATGAAGGCAAACCTTCCCTTCCTGTCCCAGGATACAATCTTTGACAATGCGTGGACCAGGAACAGTCTTCCGGCATCCGTAAGACCGTACATCGTTGTGATCATTCTGGCTGTGATCGCCCTGATCTGCAAGTTCGTTCTCGACTGGTACTTAAATACGAGATCCGGCTATCTTCTCCGGGCAGCCGGTGACAATGATGCTCTTGTTACATCTCTGGCAGAAGACAAAGGCCGGGTGAAGATCATCGGCCTTGCGATCGCCAACGGATTCGCAGCCCTCGCAGGCGGAGTGCTCGCCCAGAAGCAGGCATTCTTCGATATCTCCATCGGAACCGGAACCATGGTCTTCGGTCTCGCGAGCGTGATTCTCGGAACACAGCTGTTCCACCGCTTCGGAAAGCTGAAGGCAACCACCGCTGTTATCGCAGGCGCAATTCTCTATAAAGCGTGTGTCGCTTTCGTTATTTCCATGCGGATCGTAAAGGCGACCGACCTGAAACTTATCACTGCGGCAATTCTTCTTCTGATCCTGATCGTCAGTGATTCCATGAAGAGAAAGGGGGCACACCATGCTTGAGTTAAAAAACATCAGTAAATATTACAACGCAGGCACTGTAAATGAAATGTGCCTCTTTAACGATTTCAACCTCAGCATCGATGACGGCGAGTTTGTTTCCGTTGTCGGCAGCAACGGATCCGGTAAAACATCCATGTTGAATCTGATCTGCGGCAGCATTCCGGTGGATTCCGGCACCATCGTCATGGGCGGAACCGATATCACAAAAATGCCGGAGTACAAGCGCCAGCGCCGCATCGGCCGCGTCTACCAGCACCCGGCGATGGGAACCTGCCCGAATATGACGATCCTCGAAAATATGGCTCTCGCGGACAATAAGGGGAAACCGTTCAATCTTCTCCCCGGAACAAATAAAGCCCGCATTGACTTCTACCGCGACCAGTTGAAAATCCTCGGTCTCGGTCTTGAAGATAAGATGGGTGTAAAAGTCGGTGTTCTCTCCGGTGGACAGCGTCAGGCGATGGCTCTTTTAATGTCAACCATGACTCCCATCGAATTTCTGATCCTTGATGAGCACACGGCCGCTCTTGACCCGAAGACGGCAGATATTATTATGGAACTGACCGGAAAGATCGTTGCGGAAAAGCACCTGACGACCATTATGGTCACACATAACCTCCGGTTCGCTGTAGAATACGGAAACCGTCTTCTGATGATGCATCAGGGGCATGCAGTCATGGATAAAAAAGGCGCGGAAAAGGCGAACACGAAGGTGGATGATATCCTTGACATGTTTAATGCGATCAGTATTGAGTGCGGCAACTAATGCGCACCTCGCGCGGACGCTTGTGACAGTCTACATCTTCGCGCGAGTGCGCATCATTGGCACGTTAGTGCCTTTTGTGTAATAGGGAATTCCTCAGAATTTCCTGTTACACAAAAAAGAGCTGTATGCGGCTGGAACTGGAATGACCAGTTTTCGAGGCATATGGCTCTTTTAGTTTTTTGGGATGTTGACTCATTGAGTCGAATCGCTCACTCGCAAACACGCGCTTCGCGCTCGTTTGTCTGCTTCGCAGACGGTTTGCACGCTATATCTTTATTTTCGTCCACTTTCCACTCTTAAATCTCCAGTTCGTCAGGCACACTCTCACGATCTGGTCGCACACGATTCCGAGCCAGATGCCGACGACTCCGATCTCCAACACATAGCAGAAGAGATACGCACAGGATGGGCGGACGATGGTGATACTGAGTGTTGACGCGCAGGTGGTAAACAGTACATCTCCCGCACCCCTGAGACATCCCATATAGATGACCTGAGAGATCTGCAGGAGTACGATCACCGTCATGACCTGCATGATCCGGGCACCCATGGCGATAATATCCTCCTCAACAAAGTACAGGTGGAAATACCAGTTTCCTAACAGCAGGTACAGGATCGACAACACGATGGAAATCATGTTTCCGATCCTCTGGCAGATCGTCCCGTACATGACAGCCTGATCCGGGCGCTTCTCCCCAAGGCTTCGTCCGCAGAGCGCCACAGCGGCTACCTGCATGCCGTCACCAAATGAGAAGGACAGGTTCATGACATTCATGGCAACCTGATGCGCCGCGTAAGCCGAAGTACCGAGTCTCGCCGCCATGATCGATACCAGCAGAAAACCCGTCCGCATGAACACCTGCTCGATAAAAACACTGGAAGCGATCTTCGCCATACTCTTCACCGGCTCAAGAGTAACACGGACACGTTCTTTTATAATGTAGGGAACACTGACAAAATTATCCTTTGGGATCAGGGAGCAGATGCTCATAATGCAGGCAACCACGGTTCCAAATACAGTCGCCAGTGCCGCACCCGCGATTCCCATCGCCGGAAAGCCGAGATGACCCTGAATCAGGAGATAATTTCCGATCATATTGACCACGTTAGAAGTCACGTTGGTTCGCATGGCGATCTTCGTGTTTCCGGCACCGCGCTGGGAGGCGTTGATGGCCATGGAGACGATGTTGAAGATCATGCCGCCCATGATGATCCTAAAATACAGGACCGCGCTCTCCTGAGTGTCCTCGTTGGCACCGCAGAAGCGGATGATCGGTTCCGCAAAAACCACCGCCGCTATGCTGATCAAAATTCCGACAACGACTGTGAAGATCAGCGCCATCAGGAGAACCTGGTTCGCGCCGATCCGGTCTTTCTCACCGCGACGTCTCGCCACCAGAGCAGATACGGATACGTTCATGGCGATAAAGATGCACAAGCCGATGAATTTCGGCTGCGTTGTCAGACCTACTGCCGCCACCGCGTATGCGCCGATGGAGCTCACCATCAGCGAGTCCACCATGCCCGCCAGGGCAATAAAAAAGGACTCCATCACCGCGGGCCAAGCCATCTGGAATGCGATCTGGTATCCTTGTTTTCCTCCACCCATAAATTTCTGAAGTCTCGTCTTTTCGTTTTCCGGCATTCTCATCACTCCTGTGTCTGCTTTTGGTATTTTTTTAATATTTTTTCGGTGTATGATTCTCGATTCTTATTATGTTTATTATACAATACGGTGAAGGTAAAATCAAAGTAAAAATTAGCAACTGTGAAGGTACCAAGTTACTGATATTGGGCGTGAACAATAACGGTACCAACAGTTACAATAAATATAGTTTTATGTAATCTTGCTTCATCAGCACTTTTATCATACAATTATTATGTTGTCCAACCGATACCCGGCAGCGGGAGGAGGTGAGCTTTATGCAGTTTTTATTTTCATTTCTTGTCTTCTGTGCGGCTGGTGTAACCTGTCATTACATCATCAAATGGTTAGATGGAGACAAGTAAGGCAACACTAGCCTGGTGGTTTCTTGTTCACCATAAAAAATAAGAAGAACCCCTCAGTATTCGCAGTACTGAGGGGTTCATTCTTTTTTGCTATATGCAGTTTTTATTTTCTTTGCCTAACGGCATTATATCATATGTATTTTTTATTTGCAATATCCCAACATATGTTTAAAACTGTGTTTTTATATACAGTTAATGTGCTCGCACTGCGCAAACAGTAACTGATTTTGCCGATACTTCGCATTCCAGATCGGCAAAATCCACTGCCACCACTGTATTGTACGGAATTTTCAGTTCAGAAAATTCCTGCCTGTGTCCAGTAACTATATGCTGCCTGCACCATTTTTCTCAGCTTCTGGAAAATCCCAGTGTCTTCTCCAGATCCTTCTTAAATGTCAGCACATCCGCGGAAAGCTCCGCGATCCGGGCATCGGTCATGCGGCTTACAGGGGCGGAGATGCTGAGGGCATAGACCGGCTCCTTGTGGTAGTCCGGGATGCTGACCGCAATACAGCGTACACCTTCCTCGTTCTCCTCATCATCCATCGCATATCCGGCTTTCCGCACCCCGCGGATCCGATCCATGAGATCTGACAGACTCGTCACTGTATACGGTGTCAGGGAGGTGATCTCAGAACTGTTCCAGATATCTTCGATCTCAGGATCCGGCAATTCCGCAAGCAGCGCTTTGCCGACACCAGAGCAGTATAACGGGATCCGGCTCCCAACTCTCGACACCATGCGGATCGAGCTGACTGTAGACTCCACTTTATCGATATACACGGCCTCCGTTCCCTCTCTGCGGACCAGATGTACCGTCTCTCCCGTCTGCTCTGAGAGCTTCTTCAGAGACGGATGGATCAGGGACGCCATGTTTGTCTGTTCCAGGATCTTGCTTCCGATCTCCAGAAATTTTAAGGACAGCGCATATTTTAAGGATTCCTCATCCTGACGGATATAGCCCATGTACTGGAGCGATGTTACGAGGCGGTGCGTCGTGCTCTTATGAAATCCAAGCTCAGCGCTCAGATCCATGATCCCCATAGGACCATTTTCCGCTAGACGCTCGATCACCTGGAACAGGCGCTCCGCAACCTGGATCGGATTTTTTCCTGTTTCTTCCATTCTGCTTGTTCTCCTATCTAACCCGGCAGATCATTCCTGCCAGCCGGGTATTCGCGCAGATATAACTGCAGTTTCCTGCGCAATTTCTTAATTTGTGCCTGTTTGGCAAATCTGCAGGATTGCCGTGCAGTTCACTGCTGATGATCATATAAACCGTGTCTTTTTTGTCATTTCCACGAACTCTCTGTTCGTCCTTGTGCGGGCAAACATATCCAGGATCTTCTCCACAGATTCTTCTGCCTTCATGGAGTTTGTCGCCTTGCGGACAATATCCACCGCTTCCGCTTCCTCGCTTGTAAGCAGGAGGTCGTCGCGTCTTGTGCCCGACTTTAAGATATCGATGGCAGGGAAGATCCTCTTCTCGGAAAGTTTTCTGTCGAGTACAAGCTCCATATTTCCGGTACCTTTAAATTCCTCGTAGATCACATCATCCATACGGCTTCCGGTATCGACAAGAGCTGTCGCGAGGATCGTCAAGCTTCCGCCTTCCCGCATATTTCTCGCCGCGCCAAAGAAGCGCTTCGGCATATGCAGCGCTGCCGGATCAAGACCGCCGGAAAGAGTCCGTCCGCTGGGCGGAACAACAAGGTTGTAGGCTCTCGCCAGTCTCGTAATACTATCCAGAAGGATCATCACGTCGCGTCCATGCTCTACAAGACGTCGCGCGCGCTCGATCACCATCTCAGAAACGCGTTTGTGGCGCTCCGGGAGCTCGTCGAAGGTGGAATAGATGACTTCCACGTTCGGTCCCACAACGGATTCCTTGATATCTGTGACTTCCTCCGGACGCTCGTCGATCAGGAGGATGATCATATGCATGTCCGGGTAGTTTGTCGTCACGGCTTTTGCCACCTGTTTTAACAGGGTCGTCTTACCTGCCTTCGGCGGGGACACGATAAGACCACGCTGTCCTTTACCGATGGGGGCGAGAAGATCCATGACTCTCATGGCCGTTGTATTTTTTCCGCCTCTGACTTCCAGATTCAATCTCTGGTTCGGGAAGATCGGGGTCAGGTCCTCAAAGTTCGGGCGGCGTTCCACGACACTTGTCGGGTAGCCGTTGATCGTCTTCACATAGAGGAGTGCCGCAAATTTCTCTGTTGCGGATTTCACTCTGCGGCTTCCGCGGATGATATCACCGGTCTTCATATTGAAGCGGCGGATCTGGGACGGAGCTACATAGACGTCGTTGTCGCCCGGGAGGAAGTTCTCGCAGCGGATAAATCCGAAGCCATCCGGCATAACTTCCAGGATTCCGTTTGCCTCGATGCCGCTGTCAAGGTCCTGAAGGTCGTTCTTCGGGTCCGCAGTGTAGCTCTGAGTTCCCTGGTTTCTTGTCTGGTAACCTGCCTGGTAGGTTCTTGTGCTCTCCTGGATGCCCTGGGCGTCCTGGACACTGTTCTGACTCTGGCGTTCCTGATAGGAAGTGCCCTGTGTCTGTGCATCCTGGCCTGCGGACTGGCTGTTCTGTCTGTCCTGATAACTGCCGCTCTGACGGTCCTGGTAATTATTCTGGCGTTCTCTGTAGTTGTTCTGGCGGCTCTGGTATCCGCCCTGGCGGTCATTTCTCATCTGGCGCTCGCCGCGGTCCTGACGATCAGATCTCTCATAGCGTTCGGTTCTCTCCTGACGTCCTGTATGTTCCTGACGGTCTGCACGCTCTGATGCCGCAGACGCCTTCTCCGGTGCCGCGCTTTCCGTTCTCGCGCTTCCAAAACCGTTTCCAGAAGCTGCTGCCTCTACAGCTGTCCCCTGTGCCGGCACTGCTGTACTTTCTCTATTTTCACTGTTTCCCGCCGCTGCCTTTTTGCTGTCGGCGCTCTCCGCTGTCTCGCAGAGACGGTCAATTAATTCTGCTTTTCGTAAGCCGCTGATATTCTTGATTCCCTGGCTCTTTGCCAGCTCTTTTAACTGAGTCAGCGGTAATGTCGCTAATTTTTCACGCATAATGGATACTCCTTCATTCTTATTCCGGTTTTATCGTCTCGTTGGGAATCATAAAAGATTGTAACAGCCTCTCCGTGCCCGGACCGGCTGCCTTTGAACCATTAGATTTGAAACTCTTCTCCGATGGGATCACCGCGATTACGCAGTATCGGAGGATCAGTATATCTCATTATAACGCACACATTATAAAAAAGAAAGAGGGAATTTTACAGATTTGGAATACGAAGCATCTGCACAGTTCCCTCTTTCTTTATTGCCTGCAGCATCTACAGCTTAATTGTCTTACCGCGTATACAGCGCTCAGGCAGCTCAGCGAATTATTTCACAAAATTCCTTATTCTGTCTCCCCGGCTTCTCTCTTGATAAACTCCATATGCTCCCGGATCTTCTTCTCATACCCGTTCTCCGACGGCTCATAGAACCGCATTCCCTCCATTCCGTCCGGCAGGTACTGCTGGGTGACATAGTGGTTCGGGTAGTTGTGGGCATACTTGTAGCCGAGACCATGTCCAAGCTTTTCAGCGCCCTTGTAGTGCCTGTCCTGAAGATGGGCAGGTACCGGCATGGTCCGCGTATCCGCCACGGTCTTCATCGCTTTTGCGATCCCCATGTATGCCGCATTGCTCTTCGGCGCGGTGGCGACATAAGCTGCCGCCTGGGAGAGGATGATCTGGCTCTCCGGCATGCCGATCCGCTCAACGGCCTGGGCCGCGCTCACCGCCACCACCAGGGCGTTCGGGTCCGCGTTTCCCACGTCCTCCGACGCACAGATCATGATCCGTCGGGCGATAAATTTCACGTCCTCGCCGGCATACAGCATCCGCGCCAGGTAGTAGACCGCAGCGTCCGGGTCAGAACCACGCATGCTCTTAATGAACGCGGAGATCGTATCGTAGTGGTTGTCCCCGTCATGATCATAGCGCACCACCCGTTTCTGGATACATTCCGACGCAACATCGATCGTGATATGGATCTTTCCGTCATCGGATTTATCTGTCGTCAGGATTCCAAGCTCCACCGCGTTCAACGCTGCTCTCGCGTCTCCGTTCGCCACATCCGCCAGGAAATCCGCCGCCTCGTCGGTAATATCGGCGCCGTAGGTTCCCATTCCTTTTTCCGTATCATAAACCGCCCGCATCACAAGTTCCCGGATATCCTGTTTTTCCAGCGGTTTTAACTCAAAGATCCTGGATCTTGACAGCAGGGCGTTGTTCACCTCAAAGTACGGATTCTCCGTTGTCGCGCCGATCAGGGTGATCGTTCCATCCTCAACAAACGGAAGCAGATAGTCCTGCTGGGACTTATTAAAGCGATGGATCTCGTCCACGAAGAGGATCGTCTTCTGCCCGTACATACCGATGGCATCCTTGGCGTTCTTTACGATCTCTTCCATATCTTTTTTCCCGGCTACAGTCGCATTGATCTGCTCGAACCGGGCACTTGTCGTGTTTGCGATCACTTTCGCCAGAGTCGTCTTTCCTGTTCCCGGCGGACCGTAAAAGATCACGGATCCAAGCTTATCCGCCTTGATCGCGCGGTAGAGGAGCTTGTCCTTCCCGATAATATGTTTCTGCCCGACCACCTCGTCCAGAGTCGTCGGACGCATCCTGGATGCTAACGGCGACTCCTTTTCCATCGTGTTCGCTCTCATATAGTCAAATAAATCCATGGCTGCTGCCTTTCTGCGTTTTGCAGCGCTCCGTTTCCGCATGAAATATCACCATCTGCGCGCTGCATCCATTCCCGCTCTTTTTGCAGGTCTTAATCGACCATCAGTTCGTCTACTGTAACAAAAGTATACCCTTTCGCTGTCAGGTTGTCAATGATGCGGAACGCCGCTTCCACAGAGGTTTTGAACTCGTCATGCATCAGGATAATGTCCCCGTCCTCCGTATCTTTCACCACTTTTGCGGTGACTTTCTCCGTATTTTTCAACCGCCAGTCGATGGAGTCCACATCCCAGAATACGGGAATCATGTCCACGGCCTCCTCCAGCTTCGCATTCCAGCTCCCATATGGCGGACGGACATACTCCGGCCAATCCCCGGTTACTGCCCGGATCTTCTCCCGTGTGTCACAGAGTTCTTTCGCTGCGTCGAAAAGCTTCTCTTTTGTGAGGTCTTTGTGGGTCAGGCAGTGAACACCGATGAGATGTCCGTCCTTTGCCATCTGCTTTACGAGATCCTCATTTCCGTCGATGCATTCGCCCACGAGGAAAAAGGTCACGCGGATTCCGCGTTCCCTGAGGCCGTCTAAGAGCGGCTTTGTGTATTTGGGATTCGGGCCGTCATCAAAGGTGAGGGCCGTATACTTTTTTGCGATGTCTTCCTGCTGGCCGTACAGATCTGATACAGCCTTTTCCGATCGTCCGGCTCCGCTGTGATCATGTCCCGAAACCTCAGTGGTCATCCCTTCGCCCGGCACAGGGATTCTTCCTGTATCGACCGGTTTTCCCTCGTGCGTATCAAATATTTCCCCTCTTCCCTTCCACATCCGCACTGCCCCCCAAGCCAGGATCATATCCACGATCAGGATCACAATAAAAATAAAAACTTTCTGTTTGAATTTCATACGCTCCTCCAGCTGCATGTATTACCGATACAATATATGCGGCTGTCCTACACTTTACCGCTCTGTTTTCTCCCTCAAAAAAGACAAAGCCCCTGAAACAGCTGTATTGGGGATAAGCTGCTTCAGGGGCTCTGCCTGCTCAATATGTACCATAATATTTCCCTTTTCAGGGAAATCCACACCGGGAACATGGATTTTTTCGCCGTGGCGAGACAGCGGGCCTCCCGGCCTTCCATTTTTCTGACAGGCATCCAATCTGCCAGAAAACCGGTCTCTATCACATCCACCACGATGTGATTCTGCAACGATCCGGCGTCTTCATAGCCGCTTGATCTTGTAACTGTTCAGTACCTTCACCGTTGCACGATTTCTATAAAAAAGAGTTGAAATACATCTGTCTCAAGTGGGTGGACTCGGGATCCCTGTGAGTGGAACCCGGGTCCGGAAAAGGATGGACATTTATAACTGAAAGTTTGTTTTCCTTCCTTTTTGTTTGGTGTCTTCATTATAGGCCATGCTCGACGGAATGTCAATAGCTATTTCAAACTTTTTGTTTGTATAAATGTTATTTTGTTGACAAACAGTTTGTCATATGCTATTCTGAACTTACATCGAAGCCTGCAGAGGCATTTCTTTATACCTCTGTTTTGTTATTTTTTTCACACAGCGTACATTCAGCGAACACCCTGGGGGAGATGTCCGTTTTTGACGCTTATCTTATGGGGGTACATTTATGGAAATTTCCCAGTATCTTGACTTTGACTTTCTGATCCGTTTTCTCGAGGGGCTCCAGAAATTTTTAGGCGAAAACAGTGAGATCCTGATCCACGATTACCGGAAAGGATATGACCATACGATCATCTACGCCTTAAACCCGGCAGTCAGCGGTCGTGCGGTTGGCGGTTCACCGAAGGGCGGAATGATCACACAGCTCGGAAAAGATATCGAGCCGATGAAAGACAGCATTCAGACCTTCTCCAATGGACCGAAAGACCGTTTCTATAAATCTTTCACCACGTTGATTCCGGACGAAAACGGAAAGATCATCGGCTCTGTCTGTGTGAATCTGGACGTCTCGGATCTCCTGAATGCGCAGCGCGCGCTGGGCGCTTTTGTTCAGTACCCGATGACCCATCACGCGCCGACAAATGATATCGATGCCCTTGCCACAAAGAATGTAGATGACATTCTTAAGTATTACATGAAACAGGCGGAGCTTCTGGTCGGAAAACCGATGGGGCTGATGAACAAAGAGGAGAAGATCCGCGCCTTAGACTACCTCGACCAGAAGGGTGTCTTCAAAATTTCCAAGACCAGCGTTCTTCTCTGCGAGACGCTTCAGGTATCAAAATATACGCTCTACAACTACCTTGAGGAAGCACGGAGCGGACGCGGGGATAATGGCAGCGAAGAATCGTAGATCGCAAATTAAAACCTGGTAATTGTGTTAGTACTGAACAATTATCATGTTTCTCATACAAAACGGAGTACCGGTATATCATGATTACCAGTACTCCGTTTTTATTGAATTATCAGTCATCCGTCGGGTCATATGCACATATCCATAGCATCTGGAATCATGCATATTTTCCTTTTTCTGTCAGATCGTCACATTCTCCAGCACCTTCAGCTGATCCAATCCCGCACTTCCACCTGAGATCAGGAAGCAGACCTTCTCATCCTTTTTCACCTTCGCAAGTCCCTGTAAGACCGCACCGACGGTGATGGCGGAAGACGGCTCGCAGAAGATCTTTCCCTCTGTCAGGAGCAGCTTCCATGCTTTTAACAGATACTCATCCTCCACATCAAAGAATCCGTCCACGTTCGCCGCCACATACGGATAGCACTGGTCTCCCGGCATCTGGGACACAAGAGCGTCCGCGATAGACTTCTTCTGTTCAACCTTCACCGGCTTTCCGGCCGCCAGACTTGCGCTGTATCTCGGAAGCGCTGCCGGCTCTGCTCCGTAGACCTTAACGCTGTTATCCATACCTTTCACTGCCGTTGAGACACCGCCGATGAGTCCGCCACCGCTGACCGGAACGATGATCGTATCGATCTCCGGACACTGTTCCAGAATCTCGATTCCCGCGGTTCCCTGTCCGGCCATAATATCCTCGTCGTTGTACGGCGGAACCATGGTCGCATTTTTCTCCCTGCAGATCCGCTCCGCAACGTCAAACCGCTCAGATGTCTCACACTGAACGACCTCCGCTTCCAGCTCTTTGATCGCATTTACTTTAATAGCCGGTGCCGTATACGGCATCACGATCGTCGCCTTTGCACCAAGCTTCTTTGCAGTATACGCCACTGCCTTTCCGTGGTTTCCCGAAGATGCCGCGACGATCCCGCAGCTTAACTGCTCCGGTGTCAGCATCCTGATCTTGTTAACTGCTCCGCGAAGCTTGAACGCGCCGGTGAGCTGCATGCACTCCGCTTTCAGGTAGACCTGGCAGCCCAGATACTCATCCAGCTTTTCCAGACGGATCAGCGGTGTTCTCGTCGTGTACGGGGCGATTCTGTTTTTCGCTTCAAAAATCTTTTCCAAGGTAAGAGACATATATTTTCCTCCTCTGCGTTGATACTTTGATTGTACCATCCGATCATCTTTATCCCCACACCATCTTTCTTTTCCTACTTAACCCACTTTTCAACCTTTTCCACATGGAATCCAACAGCATGGGCTATCTGCTCCAGCGGCAATCCTAGTTTTCGAAGATTTATGGCCGTCAATTCAGCCTGCGTTTCACGTCCCTTCTCTCGTCCTTCCTCATAACACTCTTTTTCCACCTCATCCATTGTCCGGTACATCTCGTTCACTCCCTTCGAATTTTCCTTGAGATACCTTGTTCTTTCTGCCAGCAATCCGAAATGCATGTCATCTGCATCTGCGCAGTTGAAATCATGCATCAGCTTTCCAATGGCGGAATCGTCACGGTACTCTCCGTTCACATATAGGATATGCGCCCCATCACCAAACGGTTGGTTTAATGTCTGATTCATATTCTGGATCATATACACCACCTTTCCCGCCTGATAATAATCCTTTTCTGTGATAAAAATCACATATGTATCCGGTAGTTCCCTGTAATCATGATTTTCATCCAGATTTTCCACATCCATCATACTGGAATGGTATCTGGCACGGTGCGGATCAGCCCCATAAACGGAACGCTGTACCTCGATATCATACTTTCTTCCCATACTGTCAGTCGCATACGCATCCAGACATACGGACCTTGCCCCTGTCACGCGTTTCATATCAGCCTGAATTTCGCATTTTAATAATACCAGATCCTGTTTTCCAGTGATGATCCTCAGCACAAACTCTGCCAATGGAAGGTTATCCTTGAACAGACCGCGCATAAATATATCATCGATCGGCCGGAATTTGCGCAAACGTTCACGATCTTCCTCATGACGTTTTTCCTGTCTTCTGATATTGGTTTCTTTTATAACACTACCTCCAGTCTTTTGGTGTGATAGCGTCTCTCCATAATTTTATCGTAACACAGGCGCATATTTTACACAATATACCGAAGTGATAAATTCACCCCCTCAAATTGTATTTTTTCAACAATCCTAAAAAAGCGAATCTGATATGAACTGTTGATTGTGTGACTTTTCCCCGTAAGGCTCGCCGAGATAGGTTTCGAAAACACGTGTTATTGCCGGATAAAGGATCTTTGCATTCTTGATTCCGTGGAACGTTATGTCCGGAAGTTCCGCAAAGTCGATTCCACCGTAGACTTCGTAGATGATATCATTTAAACTCATGGCAACAAAAAAGAGCGTCTTCAGAATTCATTCCTCCAACGCCGCTTTTTCTCTGCCGGTATTTGTTTTTATTCCCTACTCACCCATACAATAAAACGTAAATTCTCCTTCTGCCAGGAGCTTCCCCGTATCGGTCTCTACGACCTCGGCTTTTGTAAAGCAGACGGTCTTTCCGCGCTTTGTGATCTTCGCCAGCCCCTGAATGTTTTTTGCACTGCTGCCGCGAAGGAAACGGAAAGAGCTGTCCAGAGTCACATATTTTCTTCCGTCATTCCTCGTTACAAGTCCCGCGGCAACCTCCGCCATCACGAACATCAGGCCGCCGTGGACGGTCTGCATGGCATTCAGGGAATCCTCTGTGATCTCAGCCCGGACCTCAGCCCGGTCCTCCGATAATGCGACCGCACGGATCCTGTTGTGGAGCATAAATGGGTTTGTTTGATTCACACGCTCCATCTGTTCTACATACGTTTCTTTTCCGGGATTCTCCATATCATTTCCTCCACATTTCTACTTCTGTCCTTCTGCTTTTTCACATGATCTTCTGTCTGTGACGATGATCATTTATTCGTGCAGTTTGCAGCATCGATGGCGATCGCCAGCATCAGTGCCATAATTTCGTCCTTAGGATCCAGAATGTCGATCACATAGGTGTCGCCCCAATGGAACGGCTTCTTTGAAATATGGACCACCGCACAGCACTCCTCATACACATCGTAGTCCCAGGCCAGAAAATCGCCCTCACACCGCCATCCGTTGTAATCCAGTTCATACCGCGGCTTAAAGAAGGAAAACTCCTTCTGCACACTTCCGAATTCTTTTCCATCGATCTCGATATCGAATGCCGGAAGCAGGGTAAGGAGGCGTTGTTTCACCATGCCGACTTCCCGTCCGCTCTTGTCGTATACGTGGATCTGATGCCCCAGCGCAAAAAATTCCGCTTTTACAAAGTATTTTGGTTCTTCCTTCTCATCATACACATCGTATGTATCCGTCCATGAAAAAACTCTCTGTTTGATCAGTAGCTGCATAAACTTCTCCTTTCTTAAAACATCCGCTCCCATCCTGCAAATGCCTCATCCACCGCCGCCAGATATTCCGGCACATGCTGGGATTTGCGGATCTTTTTGGCTAATTTTTCACTGTCCGGAACCTCCTCTAACATATAGCTCCAGAGGTCTTTCATACGGAAAAGAAGATTTCTGTCGCCGGACATGGTCTCGCGGTAATATTCAAAGATCTCATCGTGGAAGGCACGGATCCGGGGCATGAGATTGTCTCCCGTGTTTCTGGACTCCAGTACTGTCTTTTCCGTCTGCTCCGGTGATGTCTCTTTGTTTCCAGCCTCTGATCCTGCACAGACCTGGACATTTTCCACATCTGCTTCTTCTATTCGGATCAGCTCCGCCAGTGCCGGATTTCTGATGAGTCCCCGCCCGATCATCACATTCTCCACCGACGGAAATTTCTCCCGGAACTTTTTCATATGCTCTGCCGTGAACAGATCTCCGTTGTACACGATGGGATTCCGGCTCTCCTTTAAAATATCCGCAAAGACGTCAAGATGCGGAACGCCTTTATAAAACTCCTTCTGGATCCGCGGATGCACTGTCAGCTCGCTGATCGGATACCGGTTATAGACCGCCATGATCTCCGGCCACTCTTCCACTTCATTCTTTCCGATCCTGGTTTTAACAGAGATCTGAAACTCCCCGTTTCTCACCGACGCGTCCGAGAACACTTCATCAAAAAAACGATCCAGATCATCCGGGTAAAGTAAAAAACCGGACCCCTTTTTCTTCGCTGTGACCGTCCCTGACGGACATCCAAGATTCAGGTTGATCTCCCGGTATCCCATCTCTGCTAATTTCTTTGATGCCAGAAGAAAATCTCCCGCCCGGTTCGTCAAAATCTGCGGCACCACCGGTACCCCCGCATTACTCTCCGGCAGCACATCCCGCATCTCCTTCACGCTCATCCCCTGCTCCGGCCCCGGTGCCAGAAACGGCGTGAAATATTTGTCCACACCACCAAAATACTTGTGGTGCAGGTTCCTGTATGGATATGTTGTGATTCCCTCCAATGGGGCGAAATATAGATGCAGCATGTCATGTTCCTCGTATCTTTTTCGTAAACTCACAGTTCTTTCTTGACTGTTTTTCTTATCGTACCACATTTGGGACGTCAGAGCAAATTATAAAATCTTTTGCTCTGACTCATTCGGACCTGCTCGTCCGCTTAACCATTTTCCTGTCATGTATTTTCACCCTTATTTTCATCTCTTCCCATATATTTTTCTTATGTCCCGCATCGTATTTTCCTTTTACAATTTTCCTTTTTTCTCTGCCTTTTCTCTGGAAAACTGTTATTATTTCATCTATACTATAGATACACAGAAAGCAGAGGTGTTTTATATGACAGAACTCAGTATTCATGAATTATCCCTTGGTTTTTCCCATGACAAACAGATGCTTGTGGAGTTTCTCGCAAAGCATCATTTAAATTATGAGGACGATATTGAGGCAGCGTTCGGAGTGTTTGATTCCGATGAGAATCTCACAGGATGCGGATGCTGCGCAGGAAATCTTTTAAAATGTTTTGCGGTAGATGAGAGTCTCAGAGGTCAAAATGCTCTCGGAAGTCTCGTGTCCAGACTTGTCGAAAACCGGTTTGAGGCAGGGCATTACGATCTTTTTGTGATCACCAGGCCGAAGAACAAAGTGCTTTTCACATCCTGCGGATTTTATCCTCTGGCAGAGACAGAATCGGTCCTGATGCTGGAGAATAAGAAATCCGGACTGGACAACTATTATAAGAAATTTCTCGCTGGGACAGATACCGATGAGAACGTGGGCTGTATCGTCATGAACTGCAATCCCTTCACGAAAGGTCATCTCGCCCTGATCACTTACGCGGCAAAATCATGTTCCCTGCTCCACATCTTCGTGGTTGAGGAGAACCGGTCCCGGTTCCCGTTTGCGGACCGTCTGAAGCTTGTCCGGGAAGGTACGGATCATCTTCCGAACGTCATTGTACATCCATCAGGACCATATATGATCTCCAACGCCACATTCCCGACCTACTTCTTAAAGGACGGCGAGGACGCGGCGAAGATCCAGAGTGAGCTTGATATCACGCTGTTCGCGTCAAGGATCGCACCGATCCTTCATATTACAAAGCGTTTTGCCGGGGAAGAACCTTTTGATCCGGTAACAAGGCGCTACAACGAGGCGATGATCCACATTCTCCCGAAATACGGCATCTCCTTCATCAAGATCGACCGGATCACCACAGAGGGACCGGATGGAAAGCCGGAGGTCATCAGTGCTTCCAGAGTTCGGAAGCTCCTGGATGAGCAGGGCGTGACCGACGAAGTTCTGTCGCTGGTGCCGGAGTGTACCGCGAAGTATTTAAAGGAAAGCTGTAACTGTCAGTAGGTCTGCGCACTTGCTGCGCTGACCGTAAGAAAACATAAGTTGGACGGCAAAAATCCCATCGGTGTAGCCGATCTGGAATGGATTTTTGCTTGTAACTATGCTTGCAGAGCCTGTTCTCTGACGTTTTTCCAGATGCATGATAGCTGAAATGCTGTGCGAAATTCAAAAATCTTTGCACAGCATTTTCTGCATTTAGGAAGTTCAAACTAAATTCCAAATGGAGTGTTTTTATGAACCTGAATAATGTAATTACCGGATCACCGGTGACTTCCGGGGAACTCCGCGCCGCCAGAGACCGGCGCGTCCTGAAAAAATGGGAACTTCTTACTCCCGGTGGGGAGATCTGTCTTGTGGAGTTTTCCTTAAATATTGCCGGGGCCGTCAAGACGTTTTCCTTCGCCCGGGCGGCATTCCGGGAGGAAGTCCGGGAACTGTCTGACCGCCTCTCCCGTTTCTCTGTTCTGAAAACGGAGGTTTATGAGAAAAATACCGGTGACTGCGCGTTCTTTCTTTTAAAGTCCCAGGCCATACAGATCAAAAAATTTCTCGTCTCCATCGAGGAAAGCCACCCTTTGGGCCGCCTCTTCAACCTTGACGTCTGCGGTCCCGATGGAATTTCCGTAAAGCGGCATGATCTCGGACTTCTCCCCAGAACCTGCCTTGTCTGCGGGGAAGATGCCCATGTCTGCGCCGAAAAAAAGTCCCACTCCATGGAGCTGATCCAGTGGCAGACGGCAAAGCTCTTCCATGAATTCTTCCGGGACCGGGCGGCTGATCAGGCGGCTTCCGCGGCGGTACGGGGACTGCTCTACGAGGTTTCAACCACCCCGAAGCCGGGACTGGTGGACCGGAACAACTCCGGCTCCCACAAAGATATGGACTTCTTTACATTCCTTGACAGCAGCGCCTCCCTGATCCCGTGGTTTAGGGAATTCTTCTGCCTGGGATGGGATCACAGCAGTGAGCCGGACGGGCAGCTCTTTGAGCGGCTGCGCTACGCCGGACAACGGGCCGAAGCCGCCATGTTCTCCGCCACGGGTGGGATAAACACCCACAAGGGACTTGTCTTTGCCTCTGCGATTCTCTGCGGGGCGCTTGGAAAAGTTCACGCGGGGCGGGAGCTTCCGCTGCCGTTGGCGGATGTGCTTCAGGAATGCAGGAAGTTAGGGAAGTGCTCTCTCTCGGATCTACATCGACTTCCGAATGTGCAGACTCCGCTTCCCGGTTCCGAAATCCAACATATTTCCGGACATACACCTGACAAGATGCAGTCCGATCCGCAAAGCGCTTCTGCCCCCGACATCAGAACACATTCCGTATCACTTTCTACGAACGGGGAACGCATCTTTACCGCCTACGGTATCCAGGGTGCCCGCGGTGAGGCGGCTGCCGGTTTCCTGTCCGCGGTTCAGATCGGTCTGCCAGCCCTGAAAAAATGGCTTTCCGCCGGTTTCTCTTTAAATGATGCCGCCGCCATGACTCTTCTCACCCTGATCTCTGAAGTTGACGACACCAATATGGTTCACAGGGGAGGACCGGCGCTTGCAAAAAAAAGCAAAGAGCAGGCAAAACGCCTGCTCTCCACTGTCACAAAAGAAAATTTTAAAGAGACCCTGAATTCCCTGGACCACCAGTACATCGCAGACAACTTAAGTCCCGGCGGCTGCGCCGATCTTCTCGCTGTCAGCCTGATGTTCTATTTTCTGGAATCTGCCGGTATGATTGCGGATATTTAAGGTGGTCCAACGGCGCTGATCATGCCGCGTGTGGACCGCTTCTTTCCACTCTGCCAGTAATTTCTTCTGAGTATGTGAGACCTGCAGCTTCCACCGTTGGCAGCTTCTTCTAAATACCTGACTGCTGAAAAGGCCAGCAACTCTGCTTATCTACAAAGCTGCTGACCTTTTCTTACTCCATCGTTACCTTCACGCCACCGTCCTCAGTCCATCTGATCTCATACGTATCTGCAGTGTAGGTAAATCCATTGATCTCCATTTTTCCATTTCCGGTATTCTTGAAGGAAAGGGTGAAATCAGTACAGTCATCCGTGTCCTCTCCCACATACAGATAGAGCGGGCTGTCCGGATCATTCGGCTTTTTCATTATATTTCCGATCTCTTCTGCCATCTCACGCTTATCGAATTCTCCGGAAAGACCATATTCTGCTTCACAAATTTTAAACGCTTCCGCGATCCGATGTCCCTTTTCATAGAACACTGCGCTCCTCGCGCGATTTACGTAACCATTATAAACTCCAATGCTCACAGAAGCCAAGATCACCATGATGACAATTACCACCATCAGCTCTACTAACGAGTATCCTCCATGATCCAGTCTCTTCATTTTCTGCTTTCTTTTCGCCATACTCACCCCCAGCTTTCTTCGTTGAACCGGGGTACCCGATGACATTTTCCGTTATTCTGTTGTTCCCCGGCTGGTTATTTGTTACATTGGCTGCTTGTAACTGTAAAATTACAGACAATTACACTCTTTGTTTATAACATATGGTCACATGGCGTTCTATTGTCCAAATTATGTCACCAGATCAGGCCTGTTCTTTCTCCCGTTCTGCCACTGCCATGGCGATTTTTTCCGGTGTGATCGGGAGTTCGTAGAATCTGGTTCCTGTGGCGTTAAAGATCGCATCCGACACAGCCGGAAGCGGTGTATTGATCACGACTTCACCGATGGATTTCGCGCCGAACGGTCCCGCATCCTCGTAGCTGCTCTCAAACTCTACACAGATATGTCCGATATCGATACGGGTCGGAATCTTATACTGCATCAGGGAGTTCTCCGCAAGTTTTCCCTTCTTATTATAGGTAATGTTTTCTGTCAGTGTCATGCCGATTCCCTGGAGAATACCGCCTTCCGCCTGGACTCTCGCAAGGTTCGGGTTTACGGGTGTTCCACAGTCTACCGCAGCCGCGTAATCGATGACCTTCGCCTCTCCGGTCTCAAGATCCACCTCAACCTCCGCAGCGCCGACCATAAACGGCGGCGGAGAAAGCGGGGAGCTGTTCGTCACGGTGGCTTCCAGGGCGATATTGTTGCCGCACTGGGAGGCGGTGGCGATATCTGTGAGGGAGACCTGTATCTCCTTTGAATTCTCGCGCTTCACAAATTTTCCATCAAACACGACTTCACTTTCCGGACACTTTAACAGTTCCGCGCCCAGCTTGCAGATCTGCTCCCGCACCTTCAGCGCACACTGTTCTACTGCCTTACCGGTAATATACGTTGTGCTGGACGCATAGGATCCGGAATCGTAAGGCGATGTATCCGTATCTGCGCCGAATACCGTGATCTCATCGATGGAACAGTCCAGGACCTCCGCCGCGATCTGGGCCAGGATCGTATCGCAGCCTGTTCCCATGTCCGCCGCACCGATGGCTAATGTATAAAATCCGTCGTCATTCACCTTGATCGTCGCACTTCCCACGTCAACCGATGTGATACCTGAGCCCTGCATCGCCATTCCCATGCCGACGGCCCGGACCTTTCCGTTTCCCATATCGCGGACCGGGTACTTATTATCCCAGTCGATCATCTTCTTCACGCGCTCCAGACACCGGTCCAGGGCACAGCTGGTGTTTACCTGCCCGTAGTACGCCGGCATCACATCGCCCTCTTTGACGATATTCTTCATCCGCAGTTCAAACGGATCCATATGCAGCTTCGCAGCCAGCTCATTCACGGCAGACTCCACCGCGAAAAGCCCCTGGGTGGCACCGTATCCGCGGTAGGCGCCGGCGGACATCACGTTTGTATACACGACATCGCTGACGAATCGGAATGCCTTCGCCTTTCCATAAAGCGGGATGGATTTATGTCCGGAAAGTCCCACAGTCGTCGGTCCATGTTCACCGTAGGCACCGGTGTTGGACAGCGTGTACATGTCGATTCCGTTGACAATTCCGTCCTTGCTGGCGCCGAGGCGCACATGGACCTCCATCTCGTGCCTCGGAGTGGAGGCGGTCATGCTCTCCTCCCGGGTGAAGATGATCTTCGACGGCTTCTTCGTCATCCATGTCACGTATGCCGGGTAGACTTCACTGATGGAAGTCTGCTTCGCGCCGAATCCGCCACCGATCCTCGGTTTGCTGACGCGGATCATGGATTTTGGAATATGCAGGGCGTTCGCGAGGATCCTTCTGCAGTGGAACACGATCTGGGTGGAGCTCACCACGTTCAGACGCCCGTAGGTGTCGATGGTACAGAAAGTCCTGAACGTCTCCATCATGGTCTGCTGACATGCTTTCGTGTGGTAGACGTGGTCGATGATCACGTCACTGTTCTTTAAGACTTCCTCGATATCCCCGGATCCAGTCTCGTCGTGGGCGCAAAGATTTCTCTTATTGTCCGCCCCAACCGGAACAAGACTCTCCCAGTTGTCTTCCGGGTGTACTAAGATCTTATTGTCCTTCGCCTTGTGGAAATCCAGAATCGGCTCAAGAACTTCATACTGGACCTTGATGAGCTTCAGCGCCTTGTCCACGCACTTCTCATCCCGTCCTGCCACGATGGCAACCACATCGCCCACATACCGGACATGGCGGTCCATGATCAGGCGGTCATAGGGGCTCATCTCCGGGTAGGTCTGGCCCGCCTGTGTGTAACGTCTTCCGTCCTGCGGGATATCCTCCCAGGTGTAGATCGCCTCGATGCCGTCCACCTTCATCGCCGCGATTTTGTTGATAGAAGTCACAATCGCATTTGCGTGGGGCGAGCGGAGAAGCTTTACGATCAGGCAGTCCTTCGGCGCGATATCATCCATGTAGACCGGCTTTCCGGTCACGAGCTGCATAGCGTCTTTTTTGCGCACCGGCTTGTTTACATATTTCATGCCTCCGCCGCCTCCTTTCCGTTCTTTTCCTTCTTCCATTCCAGGAACGCCTGGATGCCGCGGAGCTGTCCCTCGTAGCCGGAACAGCGGCATAAGTTGCCCGCCAGATATTCCTTGATTTCGTCCTCATCCGGATATTCTTTTTCCCGGAACAGCGCCAGGGCGTTCATAATAAATCCCGGATTGCAGAATCCGCACTGTTCCGCGCCCTGGTCAGCGATGAACGCACCGAATTCCGCCGCCTCTTCCTGAAGACCTTCCAGTGTTGTAACCGTTCTTCCATCCGCTCTCGCCGCCAGCACAGAGCAGGAGAGAACAGGTTTTTCATCTAAAAATACGGTGCAGAGACCACAGTTTGATGTCTCACAGCCGCGCTTCACGCTATAGCATCCGTGATCTCGCACAAAATCGATCAAAAGCATGTCCGCGTCGATGTCGGCGGAGATCTTCTTTCCGTTTAATGTCATGGTAATGTTCATGATATAATTCCTCTATAAATTTTTTTCACTTTCATCTGATTGATCCAGCTGAAATTCTTCCTTATTTTCCCGCCAGCTTACAGACAGCTCTCCTTACCAGAACTCCCGCCAGGTGTTTCCGGTACTCCGCGCTTCCTCTCGTGTTGGAGCCGGTCTCGACCTGTTCTTTTACACATTTCGCCGCGTTTTCTGCCATGTTTTCCACATCTGCGGCTTGAATATCCGCGGCTGCAAGTTCAAAAAGTACTGCCTTTCCAGGTCTCGCCCCGATGGAAAACCGGTATCCTGCCTCCGTCTTTGCCGCCGCGCAGGTCAGTACCGGAAAGTCTGTCTGGCTGTTGCGGACAGACTGGTAATCGAACGCCGCCTTTTCCTTCTTCACGATGAGCCGCACCAGGATGTCCCTGTCATACGGCATCTTCGCGTACTCCTTTAACGGAATGATCCCGCCTTTATAAAGCTCCACATAGCTGTCCATGGCCAAAAACATCGTCAGCACATCGGAAAATCCGTATCTTCCGTAAATACTTCCACCCACTGTCGCGAGATTCCGGAACTGGACCCCGACGATATGGCGCACGGACTCCCTCGCCGCGCCGTCCGTGTATGCATTGAGTCCCGGATCAAGCTCCAGGTCTCTCAGTGTCACCATGCAGCCGATCCGGAATTCCTCCTCCGTCTCCTCGATGGTGTCAAGTCCGAGACCGGAGAGGTCGATCGCCGTACCGATCTGCATCTTTCCCATTTTCAGCCAGACCATACCGCCGAGCACACGGTTGCTCTTCTTCTGATTTAACTGCCATGCCTCTTCCAGGCTTTCCGCACGTTTATATTCCCTGATAACTCTCATTCTTTGCTCCTTGTCGCTACAAAAACTTCATATCTGTCCAGCATTTTCACAGCCTGCGCAGACAAGCGTGTAATCCCTATCGAACAGTTGTAAAAATATACTTTTATTTTAACATACTTTCTGTTATAATTCCGTTATAGTTGGAAAAACATAACGAAATTTCAACACAAAAATATTGAAAGAGGACAAAAGATCATGAAAAAAAATCTCAACAAGCTTTCTGCCCTGCTCTTAGCTCTCGCATTATCCGTGAGCACGACTGCATGTGGAAACAGCACTGCATCCACGACGACCGCGGCTGAGACAGCTGCTGAAGTTACCACAGAAGCCGCATCCGAATCCGCGGCTGAGACATCTGCGGCTGCCGGCGACGAAATGACTGTCACCTATCCGGTCACCATCACCGACCATCTTGGCCGTGAGGTTACGATCGAGAAACAGCCGGAATCCTTCGTCAGCGGCTACTATATCTCCACAAGTCTGATGATCGCCCTTGGTCTCGACGACCAGTTAGTCGGCGTTGAGGCAAAGGCTGACAAGAGAAGCATCTACAAATTAAGCGCTCCGGAACTCACAGAGCTGCCGTCTGTCGGAACAGCGAAAGAGTTTGACCTTGAGGGCTGTGCCGCATTAAAACCGGACCTTGTGATCGTTCCGACAAAGTTAAAAGATTCCATCCCGGCTATGGAAGAGCTTGGCCTCACCGTGATCGCTGTAAATCCGGAAGACCAGACAAAGTTATTCGAGACCATCGACATGATCTCCACAGCCGCAGACGTAGTTGAGAAAGGCCAGGAGCTGGAGTACTGGATCTCCGACGCTCTTGAGAGCTTAAAGAAATCCCTCGACGGCGCTGAGACTCCGTCCGTATACCTTGCAGGCAACAGCGCTCTGTTACAGACCGCTGGTCCGGAGATGTACCAGTCCACCCTGATCGAGAACGCCGGCGGCGTGAACGCGGCTTCCGACATCACTGATACATACTGGGCAGACACTTCCTACGAGCAGATCCTCTCCTGGAACCCAGACTATATCGTACTCGCTGCTGACGCTGACTACGATGCTGACTCCGTTCTGAACGATTCCGCTCTTGCTGACTGCACAGCTGTAAAAGAGGGACACATTGCCCAGATCCCCAGCGACATCGAAGCTCTCGATTCCCCGGTACCGGCAAGCTTTTTAGGCAGCTACTATGTCGCTTCCATTCTTCACCCGGACGTTGTAACTGAAGACGATTTCAAGACTACAGAAAAGAATTTCTATGAAACATTCTATGGCTTCACTCCGGAAAGCGCAGACTGATTCCAACCGGACAATGGCAATTTTAATTCTGGCGATGACATTTCTTGTCATCGCCTTTGTTTCAGCACTGACTACCGGAAAGTACCCGATCTCCATGGCGGATCTTTGCGGAGGGGAACCGATGGCGGTCCGCACCTTTACCATACTCCGCCTACCCCGCGCCCTCATGGGACTCGTCGGCGGCTTTGGCCTCGGTGTGGCCGGGTTCGTCTACCAGACGGTCTTCCGGAACCCGCTGGCGTCCCCCGATATCATCGGCGTCTCTTCCGGTGCCAGCGCAGGCGCCGCCTTCGCAATCATTTTTATCTCCGCCGCATCGCCGTCCACCACGGTCTTCGCGTTTGTCGGCGGACTTCTCGCAGTCTGTCTGTCCCTTGGACTCACTGCCCTTTCCCCAGTGAAGGAACACTCTTCCATTGTTCTCGCGGGGATCGCGGTCCACTCCCTGGCGCAGACATTTCTCATGGTGCTGAAGCTTATGGCTGACCCGGAAAAACAGCTGGCTTCCATCGAATACTGGATCATGGGAAGTCTTGCGGGCGTCACTGCCTCGAAGATCCCGTTCCCTGTTGTGATCATTCTGTTTGGCTCCGCCGTTATTTTCCTGCTCCACCGCCATGTACTGGCGCTGTCGGTGCAGGAGAACGAGGCACGAATGCTGGGTGTCTCTGTCCAGAAGACCAGGTTTTTTGTGCTTTTCCTCGCGACACTCACGGTGGCTGCCGCAGTCAGCGTCACGGGGCTTATCAGTTTTATCGGTCTTCTCGCCCCGCACACGGCGAGACTTCTCACCGGGCACAACAGGCGGTCATCCTGTCTTTTGAGCGGGATCATCGGAAGTGTCCTGCTGCTCACTGCGGACGTATTGGCGAAGTCCCTGACTGCGGTGGAATTGCCTGTGAGTATCTTCACATCGCTTCTCGGTGCACCGTTTTTGATCTATCTGATTCTCTCGGGAAGGAGGAGCTGAGTCAAAATGGCTGATTTTTTTTCTGTTCAGGATATCTCCCTCTGTCTCGGCGGACGGCAGATCCTGGATCATGTCTCCTTTTCTGTTGACACACCAGGGCGTGTGATCGGACTTCTGGGGCCAAACGGAGGTGGAAAGACCACTCTTCTCCGGGCCATCTGCGGGGAATTGCCCCATGACGGGCATGTTTTTCTTGAAGGTGCTGAGCTCGCCGGACTGCGTTCAAAGGAACTGGCACGGCGGGTCAGCTATATTCCGCAGCAGAGCGGGATCTCGATCTCCATGAGTGCCATAGATGTGGTACTCATGGGATTTTATCCAAAATTAAAGCTGCTCAGCCAGCCGTCCGCGGATATGAGAGCGGCGGCACTCCGGGCTCTGGAACAGGTCGGGATGGCTGGTCTCGCAGACCGGGATTATCTGACGCTCAGCGGTGGAGAAAAGCAGCTTGTGATCCTGGCCCGGACACTGGTGGAAGACACGAAGCTGCTGCTCTTCGACGAGCCGGACAGTTCGCTGGATCTCGGAAATAAGTACCGGATGGTGCGGATGATCATGGAATTAGTGCATGGGCGTCCTGGAAAAGCTGGTCTGATCTGCCTTCATGACCCGGTTCTGGCGCTTGCCTGCTGTGACACGCTGATGCTTTTAAAAGATGGCCGCCTGATCTGCACGCTGCAGCCAAAAACTGACTCTGTCCAGGATATGGAAAAGGCGTTTTCTGAAATTTATGGGGCGGTAAGGCTTGTTGCTGTTGCGGATCCGAAAATCTCGAACCATAAGCGGCTCATCCTGCTTCCCCTTCTGTAATTATTCTGCTGCGGATCTTTCTCACGCAGTGCTGAATAATTTTGCTGTTTCCAGATTGGCTTTTATAATATTATGGTAACTGTTCAGTATCCTTACAGTTACATATTATGATCATAATAATTCTTGAAAGAAGGTGTTCTCCATGATATCCGACATCCGAGTTTTTCTCTGCGACGATGACCACCTCCGATTCTTTGGTGAAGGTCCCTGCCGTCTGCTCCATCTGATCGAGGAGACCGGTTCGCTGCGGGCGGCGGCGATCTCTATGGGGATGGCATACACAAAGGCGCTTTCCATCATGAAACATGCCGAAAAGAATCTCGGTTTTCCGCTCACTGCCCGTCGGATCGGCGGAAAAGGAGGCGGTGGAAGTGTCCTGACGCTGGAAGCAAAGGAGTTTTTACATGACTATGAAGTCTACCGTGACGCCTGTATTAAGAGCAGCCGCGAGCTCTATACTCAGATCTTTTCTAAATATGCAGATGGGGGAGAAGACGGGGAATAAATTTGTGTCTGAAACAGCGGCAGCTGCAGGTATTCATAAAAAACGACATTTGGTTATAACCGGCAGCCGTGGAATCGGGAAGAGCACGCTGCTGCGGGAAATTCTGGCATTGCCGTACTTTTCTGATTCAGAACCATTTCCTGGATTTACAACCCAGGCGTTTCCGCGCGACCGTGTGGAATTGACAGATAATCTTACTGGTGAAACTGCGAGAATCGGATCCTACCATCCACATAAGTCCTTCGCTGTTCCAAATTTCTCTGCAGCTAATTTTGTACAAAAAGCTTGTGCTGCTGATTCTGCGAATCCTGATGCTCAACAATCCGGCAACCAAATGACACCGGATATGGATGGCTTCCTTGGTCTCGGCATCACTTCTATAACCCGCGCCATTGAGTCCGCTTCCCAATGGGCGGTAATCGACGAACTCGGCTATCTGGAAAGCTCCTGCCCGGAATTCTGCGATGCTGTTTTCCGTCTTTTTGACCAGAAACAGGTAATCGCTGTTCTCCGCAGCCAATCCATACCGTTTCTCGATGCACTGCGGGCACGGAACGACGTGTTCGTTTACGACCTGGATCATCCGCTTCTGCCCATCGGATGCGTGATTATGGCATCCGGGCTTGGAAAAAGGTTTGGCTCCAACAAACTTATGGCAGATTTCAATGGAAAGCCAATGGTCTACCGGATCTTATCCGCCACCGACGGTGCACTTTTTGCTGCCCGGATCGTTGTGACGAGATCCAGGGAAGTTGAAGCATTTTGTCGAGAGCGAAAGATTCCGGTCCTTCTGCATGCAATGCCCTACAGAAATCACACGGTCCATCTTGGACTGTCTGCCTTATTGAAGGAATATCCGGAACTTGCGGGGTGTATGTTTGCGCTGGGGGATCAGCCGCTGTTAACAAGAGAGACACTTGAAGCTATGGTAATAACATTTTCGCAGTATTATCAAACTGCCTCTCCTATTTTCCGCCTGGCAGCTATCGCTGAGGATGATTCTATAATTCCTGGAAACCCAATTCTTTTCGGGAACCGATATTTTGAGGAGCTCCTCACACTCCCGGACAATCACGGCGGCAATGTTCTGCTGAAAAAATATCCCGACGTTGTCCGGTATTTCCCCGCAGGCGATCCTCTGGAACTCGCTGACGCGGACACCCCGGCAGAACTGGAGCAACTAAAAAAAGCGGAATTTAACCGGTAAGCGACACCTCGGTATCGCCCGGATAAATTCCGCTTTTTTATTAACCCTGCGCACAGATTTCTTATCAAAAAATTTTCAACGTATTTGATCAGGTCATTTTAACAATTTCAAGTATTTTATAATCGTTCAGCGCAAATTCCATCATTTTTTATCATTCGGAAGCACAATATTCAACAAAATCGCAACCATAGCCGCCGGAACAATTCCGGAACCGCCGAAGATCAGCTGGATCGCCTGCGGGGTCTGAGCTAAGATTGCCGTGTTCGCTCCCATTCCATAACCAACTCCAAGCGCTACAGAAACGATAGTCAGGTTCTTCGCTGTCATCTTCTCCTTTGTGATCAGCTGGATTCCGCTGATCACGATAGATGAGAACATCATAACGGCCGCGCCGCCGAGAACAGCCTGCGGCATAATAGAAACGATGGCGCCCAGCTTCGGAACAAGACCGCAGAGGATCAGGAATACCGCGCCTGTCGCGAGAGCGGTACGGTTCACTACTTTTGTCATCGTAACCAGTCCGACGTTCTGGCTGAAGGAGGTATTCGGAAGAATTCCAAACAGTGCCGCGAAAGAAGATCCGATACCGTCACAGATCACGCCGCCGGAAAGCTCCTTGTCTGTCGCCTCACGGTTCATTCCGCCTTCAATAACACCGGAGATATCTCCGACCGTCTCAACAGCTGTTACGATAAACATGATGAGGATCGGTGCGATGGCACGGGCATCAAACACCGGCTTCACCGGAAGAAATTCCGGAATGCTGATCCAGCTTGCCTGGGCGACTTTATCCCAGTTCAGTACCCACGCTTTCGTGTACTCGGCTCCGTCTGCCGTGATTCCCGTTGTCGGAAGAACCAGGCTCATAACAAATGCCGCAATATATCCCGCAATGATTCCGATGAGAATTGCGGAGTTGCTTGCCATTCCGTTGGTCCAGTGTTTCACAATAAGGATCACCACAAGGACAAAGATCGCCAGGAGAAGGTTCTCCATAGAGCCAAAGTCCTTCGCGCCGCTTCCTCCGCCGAAAGAATTGATTCCGACAGAGATCAGGGACAGTCCGATGGACAATACAACCGTTCCCGTTACAACTGCCGGGAAAAATTTACGCAGCGGCTTGATAAAGAATCCGAGAACACTCTCAAAAAGACCGCCGAGAATTGACGCTCCCATGATCGCGCCATAGGTGGCGAGTCCGCCGCCCATAGTGTCCGCCACACTCTTAAAAACTCCGATGAAACCGGAGCTGGTTCCCATGATGATCGGAACTTTACCTCCGATCGGACCGATCGCATAGAGCTGGACCAGAGTCACAACTCCCGCTACAAACATCGCGTTCTGTAAAAGACAGACCTGAAGATGGGCGAACTCCTCGCTTCCACTGATTCCGCATGCGCCGCAGATAATAAGAAGCGGGGTCAGGTTTCCGACAAACATCGCCAACACATGCTGGAGTCCAAGTGGAATCGCACGTTTCAACGGCATTTTTCCATAGAAATCATACATCGCCTGATCCGTTATCTTTTCTTTTCCCATACGTTTTTCTCCCCTGATGTAATTTTTTTCAGCTGCCTGTGTATGTACAGCCGTAATTTTCCACTGTCCCACCTGAATTCCGGCGCTATTGCCATCATCAGGTTCACTTATTAACAGTGATTATTTTTTGTACCGTCATTATAAGCAAAAAAAGACAGCATGTAAATATGCTGTCGAAAATTTATATGTTCTTTTTTTGTTCTGGATCGTCAGTATCGGATGCCGCCGCTGCAGCATGCAGACTTTTCAGTTCGGAAATCCTTATCTATGTGGAGTAACGAGATCAGGACTCTTCCCCCTCATTGGCTTCTTCCATGGTGATGACAGCCTGGGATCTTTCATCCGTATAATGGATCCGCAGGACTGCCTGAGGCCAGTTGAGCTGAATGTGGGCGGTCTTGTTCTGCTCGGCTCCGGCTTTTTCGATAAGTTCAATGAGCTCTTTCAGAACCTCACGGGTCAGGTAGCCGCCGCGCCAGTGGAATGTGAGTGTTTTATTCTTCTTTGCAGTCTGCAGGGAGCGCTTGTAAACTTCCTCCGTCTTTGTGAAGGAAAGTTTTTTCTCCTTATAGTAAAAATGGTCGCCGTCCGTACAGGCCGGGGCGGGGGCGATCAACGGCTCATGGTCGCGGAAGACCGCTTTGTCGTCCAAGTTGAAGTAGTCGTAGCGGATCTCACCGCCGGTCTCAACGCATTTTCCAAGGCTGTTGTCGAAGGTGGCATCCAGGTGATAGCAGGTCTTACCGATCTTCACGATATTCCATGTATGGCGGTACTTGATCCCTTTTTCCGGATTGTTTCCGCATAAGGCGATCATACACCAGATTCCAAGCGCGTCGCAGAGGATCTTGACCGACTTTGCGATTCCCTCACAGACGCCGACACCATGACCCAGCGGTCCGATAATTTCATGGGAATAGGGCTTTTTCAGTTTATCGTAGTGGATATTCTCACAGATAAAATCGTGGATATACTTTTCCTTTTCCAGCTCCGGGAGCTTTGCCGCCGGTCTTGCGAGCTTTTCCACCCGAGCATTCATGGCTTTCTGGTGGTCTTTGATCTTGCTCTTCTCAAAAAGGTATTCCGGGATGAAGATCAGATTCGGGGAGTCCGCGAAATACCGGTATTTAAAGCTGGACACCCAGAAAATCTCCGGTTGGTCAAGGCGGAGCTCAAAAAAAATATCGCTTAAGGCGTGACCGTCGATCCGGGGGATCTGGAAAGAGTCAGCAAGGCTTAATAGTCCCTGCTGCATGGCACGGTAAACAGCCTGCCGCTCTTTGTCCATGTGATTATAATAAAATGGTTCCATGATAGTTGTGATCCTTTCAAAGCTCTAAAGATTTACCCGACTCAGTATAACGTATTTGTAAATGCTTTTCCAGATAAATTCTGCGGAAAAACATTGACTGTACAATCGTTGTAAGGTTTAATATTTTTGTGCGCCAGTGCGTCAACGCAGAATTGGCTCGTGCGTCCGCGCAAAGCGAAAGAAGACCGCCCATCCCCAGCACAACGCTGACAACAGGCGGTCTCCGCACATTCAGAGATTCAATTTATTCCCCCGCACTCTCCAGCAGCTGCCCGATCTTCGAAACAAACAGATCGAACGCAACATCGTTCTTTCCGCTGTTGATAACGATATCGGCGAGAGCCCTCGTGGGCTCTACATACATGTAGTGCATGGGTTTTACGGTTGTTAAGTACTGGGTGATGATTCCCTTCAGGTTGCGGCCGCGCTCCTCTACGTCGCGGACGATGCGGCGGAGGATACGCTCGTCAGCGTCGGCTTCCACATAGACTTTGATGTCCAGGAGGTTGCGGATCCGCTCGTCGGCGAGAAGCAGGATGCCCTCGACGAGGATGATCGGTCTCGGCTCGATCCTGATGATCTCGCTGGATCGGTTGTGCTGGCTGTAGTCGTAGACCGGACACTCGATGGTCTTTCCGGCTTTCAGCTCCTTTAGGTGCTCCACCAAAAGATCTGTCTCCAGGGAATCCGGATGGTCATAGTTGACCTTCACACGCTGCTCAAACGGGATCCCGTCCTGTCTGCGGTAATAGTTGTCGTGGTAGATCACGACAACATCATCCCCGAAGTACTGCCTGAGCCTGTTCGTAAATGTCGATTTTCCTGAGCCAGATCCCCCGGCAATTCCGATAATAATAGTTTCCATATCGATTACCTCGTAAGACCGAATTCTTCCGGCATGAATCTCGGGCAGATATTCTCTGTCGTGCAGATCACCGTTGCCGCAAGTCTTGTGCCGATTCCGCATGCCTCCTGCAGCGTCTTGCCGTAGGTAAGTCCGATGCAGACGCCGGAAAAGAACGCGTCCCCGGCTCCCGTCGTGTCCACGATATCGATCTTACGTCCCGGATAAATTCCGGTGTGCCCGTCCGAATCAACAAAGACAGCTCCGTCTCCTCCCATGGTGACCACCATGCGGGAGATCTTGGCGGAACGGATCCTGTCCGGAAGAATTGCCGCTAACTCTGCCGGAGTCATATGGTCATAGTCTTCCGAGAACAAAATTCCCGCCTCCTGCTGATTGCACACAAAACATGCGGTTCTGCGGATAAAATCTCTTCTCTCCACAGCGATCGTCATATTAGATACAAGCGCATAGACCTCTTTGTGATACTTTTCCGCATACATGAAGGTCTTTTTCACGATCTCCTTGTCTGTATCGATCTCGATCGCAATGCTGTCCGCATCCTTAAAGATCTCGTCCCCGTGCTCATCTAAGATCTGCTCGATGGGCTTGTGATCCGGTCTCTTTGAGATGGATGCCACCACATCTCCCTCATGATCAAAGACGGCCAGCCATGTTCCCATGCCGTCCTTGACCTTCTTCATATACTTCGTCTCGACTTTATGGCGTTTCAGCTTCTGGATCACATCGTCTCCCATGGCGTTGTCATCCACCGCACTGATAAATGTCGGTTTCAGCTCAATATTCGCGATGTTCTCCGCCACGTTCCTCGCAACGCCGCCGTGGATCTGGACCACAGTTCCGGCGTTTCTTCCCTGCGGAATATAAGGGGACAGGGAATACCCCTTAATATCTATAAACACATCTCCGATTACAACAATTCCCATCGTAATTCTCCTTTATCTCTAGCCTTTATCATACTGGAGCATTTGGGATATGCTCCTTTGTGGTGTAATCTTAACACAAGTTAAAATGCGTGGCAAGAGTCAGTTCTGTCATGATCTTCTCTCTTGAGGTCATAGCCGAAAAAGATCCTGACCGGAGGCATTGCTGCTTCCAGGCAGGATCTTTCTTCTATATAAAATAAGATTCCGTGTAACTGTTCAGTACCCTCACAGTTACTTGTTCTCAATATCCATGATCATATCAACACGTCTCTGATGACGTCCGCCCTCGAAGCTTGCGCCAAGCCACTCGTCGACGATCATCTTTGCCAGCTCGCTTCCAACGACGCGTGCACCAAACGCGAGGATGTTGGAGTTGTTGTGCATTCTGGAAAGCTTTGCTGTGTACGGCTCGCTGCAGACGCATGCGCGGATGCCTTTTACCTTGTTTGCTGCCAGGGAGATACCAACGCCTGTTCCGCAGATAGCGATTCCGAGGTCTGCCTCGCCGTCAGCGACAGCACGGCCGACTTTCTCACCGTATACCGGATAGTCACAGCTCTCTGTGGAGTCGGTTCCGAGGTTTAATACTTCGTAGCCTTTGCTCTCAAGATGCTCTTTGATGATGTTCTTCAGCTCTACTGCCGAATGGTCATTTGCGATTGCGATTTTCATTTCTTTCTTCTCCTATGATTGTGATAGTGTAACCGGTACATGTCACCAGTTTACATAATATTTTGAATCCGTCCAGAAAACTGTCCGGCTTCATGCGAATATTTAATTATCGCCGTCATCCGCATTCTCAACCTGAAAGAATATCTGGATCAGGTCGAGTCTGGATGTCATGGACACTAAGAGCATGTCCATAGCGGTAATAGCTGCCATGGATTCCACCACAACGACCGCTCTCGGAACAACCACCGGGTCGTGGCGTCCGTGGATCACGAGATCGATATTCTCGCCGTCCTTTGTGACGGTCTCCTGGGACTTCGCGATAGACGGCGTTGGCTTGAAGGCCGCCCGGAATACCACATCGCTCCCGTCGCTGATTCCTCCGAGAACGCCGCCAGCATGGTTCGTCTCCTTTACGATCTTGTCCCCGTCCATTCGGAACTCATCGTTATTCTCAGATCCGCATGCCTTTGTTGCGGCAAAACCGTCACCGATCTCAAAGCCCTTGACGGCACCGATGGAGAGGATTGCCTTTGCAAGGTTCGCGTCCAGCTTCTCAAATACCGGCTCGCCGAGGCCTACCGGAAGACCGGAGATCACGCACTCGACGACACCGCCGACGGAATCACATTCCGCGATCTTCTGGTCAAGATAATCCTCCGCTGCCTTTGCTGCCTCCGCATCCGGAAGACAGAAGCGGTTATTCTGGATCTCAGCGAGATCCATCCGCTCCGGGGAGACTTCCACCGGTCCGATGGACTTCGCGTATGCGGTCACGGAGATATTCAACTGTTTTAAGAACTTCTCTGCGATGGCACCGGCTGCGACGCGTCCGATGGTCTCCCGGGCGGAGGAACGTCCGCCGCCGCGGTAATCGCGGAACCCGTATTTTTCCTCAAAGGTATAATCCGCATGACCCGGGCGGAAACAGGAAGCAATATTGGAGTAATCCCTGGATCTCTGGTCCGTGTTCCGGACGATCATGGAGATCGGCGTTCCTGTAGTCTTTCCCTCGAAGACACCGGAGAGGATCTCGACCTCATCGCCCTCTTTTCTTTGGGTCGTAAAGCGGCTCTGGCCCGGTTTTCTGCGGTCTAAAAGCTTCTGGATATCGGATTCGTCCAATGGAAGACCTGCCGGACAGCCGTCAACGACAACACCGATGGCTTTCCCGTGGGATTCTCCCCAGGTCGTTACTTTAAATATTGTGCCGATGGTAGAACCTGCTGCCATGTTATGTTAATCTCCAATCTTTACAATTTCACAGCAGTTTGGCTCGTTGACCGTAATGCTGCGGTCACTCATGACGAGAAGACCTTTTTCATAGTCGATCTTAAAGAAGGAAATGCTTCCCTCGTGGTTGATGGATGCCAGATGCTTTCCGTCCGGGAAGATCGCGATGTCCTTCGGGTAATCACCGCTGATCGGGAGGCAGAAGCGCAGTGTCAGCATGCCGGTCTCATCATCGCGGTCGTACATGGATACCGTGTTGTCTCCGGCGTTGCTGCAGAATAAGTGCTTCTCATCCGGTGAGAGATGCATCGCGCAGGCCGCGGTCAGCTGGTTCGGCTTGCTTCCTGTGGAAGGAATCGTCTGGATCTTCTCCACGATCGGAACGCGCTCACCCTCTTTATAAGAATAAACCTCGATCATATTTTTCAGCTCATAGAGAACATAGAAGAAACGTCCGTCAGAGCTGAACATAAAGTATTTCGGAGCGGATTCCAGCTCGCAGCGGATCGTGTCCACAAGAGTGATCTTTCCGTCCTTGTGGTCGAAACGATAGACCTTGATCTGGTCGATCCCGAGGTCTGCGACCATTAAGAAGCGCTCGTCCGGAGTCAGGCGGCTGCAGCTCACATGCGGGCGGAAGCTGCGCTCCGCAACGGATCCGAGGCCCTTGTGGAAAACGCCGTCGGCGATCTGTCCCACGGAGCCGTCCTTATTCAGGTTGAGGACCGTGATCTTTCCGTCATGGAAACCGGAGATAAAGATATAGTCATCGGCATTGCTTGTGGAAAGATGGCATCCGCGCATGCCCCTGATATTTGCGCTGTTTAAGCGGGCAAGACTTCCGTTCGGAAGAACGCGGAACGCCACAACGCCCTCATCGGCGATGGAGTAGAGGATCTGTCCGTTCTGGGACGCTTTCAAGTAGGAAGAATTATCGACCTCCACTTCGCAGCGGTAGATGAATTTTCCAGCCTCAACATTCACATCATATACAGTGATTCCCTTTGCCTTTCCCGTGTAGGAATAAGAGCCCACATAGGCCATGTATTTTCCAGTCATAGGTAATTTCCCCTTTACTTTCGATTCTCCGAAAATGCCTCGTCCGGCAACGTTTCGGAATTTCATAGATATGCTCATTTTATCATAATCTGCCCCGTTTGTTAATCAAAATCTGAAAAACTCCGGGTATCGTATGAAAGAAAAAACATACCTCAGATTTTATTTCGAAACGGGGGGCGGAAATCTATTGACAGAACAGGGAAATCATGAGTAAATATACAAGATGAAATTCTTGTCGTACAGTCATTTTTAGTGCTGTTCTGCGTCGAAATACAGCAGGACGTTTGAATATTTTTACATTCAGGAGGAAAAAAGAATGGAGCATCCGCTCATTGATTTGTCCCATATTTGGAAGAGCTATGACGGGGATCTGATCCTTGATGATCTGAGCCTTTCCGTAAAGGAAAATTCCTTTGTGACACTGCTCGGTCCGAGCGGCTGTGGAAAGACCACAACTTTAAGGATCATCGGTGGATTCGAAAAACCTGACAAAGGCCAGGTGATCTTTGACGGCGAAGATATCACAAACACACCGCCGAATAAACGCCAGTTAAATACAGTTTTCCAGAAGTACGCCCTGTTCACCCACATGAGCATTGCGGAGAACATCGCGTTCGGTCTGAAGATCAAAGGCAAATCGAAGAGCTATATTGACGATAAAATCAAGTACGCGCTGAAGCTCGTAAACCTGGACGGTTTCGAGAACCGCAGCGTGGATTCCCTGAGCGGCGGCCAGCAGCAGCGGATCGCCATTGCCCGCGCCATCGTAAACGAGCCGAAGCTTCTTCTTCTCGATGAGCCGCTCGGTGCCCTGGACTTAAAGCTCCGCCAGGACATGCAGTACGAGCTGATCCGGTTGAAGAATGAGCTGGGAATCACCTTTATCTACGTCACCCATGACCAGGAAGAGGCACTGACCATGTCTGACACCATCGTCGTCATGAACCAGGGCTATATCCAGCAGATGGGATCTCCGGAGCAGATCTACAATGAGCCGGAAAATGCCTTTGTAGCCGACTTTATCGGCGAAAGCAACATCGTCCACGGCATCATGCTTCAGGACGAGCTGGTTGAGATCTTCGGAGCAAAATTTGCCTGTGTGGATAAGGGCTTTGGCACAAATAAGCCAGTGGATGTCGTGATCCGTCCTGAAGATATCGACCTTGTAGAACCGGAAAAGGGCACGCTTGTCGGCACAGTGACCCATCTGATCTTCAAGGGTGTTCACTATGAGATGGAAGTTACTACCCCGGACGGCTTTGAGTGGCTGGTTCACTCCACTGATATGTTCCCCGTTGGAAAGCAGGTGGGAATCCATGTAGATCCCTTTGATATCCAGATCATGAACAAGCCTGCGTCTGAGGATGAGGAGGCGCTGGGAGTCGATGAATAAGGAAAAGAAATATCTCGATCTGGGGAAATCCCTTCTCTCCGGCCCCTATCTGGTCTGGATGACCGGTTTTACTATTATTCCTCTGCTCATGATTCTCTGGTATGGACTGACGGGACGTGACGGAGCTTTTACATTGGAAAATATCCTGTCAATCGCAGAACCGGATCATATGAAGGCTCTGGTGCTGTCTCTGGGTTTATCCCTGATCAGCACTCTGCTGTGCCTTTTTCTTGCATATCCTCTGGCTATGATTTTAAGAGGACGGGGAAATAAGGCCGGCAGCTTTATCGTATTTATTTTTATCCTCCCCATGTGGATGAATTTTCTGCTGAGAACCCTTGCATGGCAGACGCTTCTGGAGAAAAACGGCGTAATCAACGGAATCCTTTCCTTTTTCCATCTGCCCGGTATCTCCATTATCAATACTCCGGCAGCTATTGTACTGGGTATGGTATACAACTTCCTGCCCTTTATGGTTCTTCCGATTTATAATGTACTTGCCAAGATTGACGACAGCGTTATCAATGCGGCTCAGGATCTGGGAGCCAATACCTTCCAGACCTTTATAAAGATCTGGCTTCCTTTAAGCCTTCCGGGAGTCATCAGCGGAATCACCATGGTATTTGTGCCTTCTCTGACCACATTCGTTATCTCAGACCTCTTAGGCGGCAGCAAGATCCTTCTCATCGGAAATGTAATCGAGCAGGAGTTCACACGCGGAAGCAACTGGAACCAGGGAAGCGGTCTTTCCCTGGTGCTGATGATCTTTATTCTGATCAGCATGGCTATGATTGCCAAATATGACAAAAATGGAGAAGGGAGCGCATTCTGATGGTAAAAAGCAGAAAAATGATACGGAAGATCATTTCCGATTTCTATATGGTGCTTATCCTGATCTTTTTGTACGCACCCATCCTCACTATGATGGTATTGTCCTTTAACCAGTCCAAATCCAGAGCACGGTGGGGCGGTTTTACTCTTGACTGGTATCTGCAGATGTTTGACAGCCGCTCCATTATGAGCGCCCTGTCAACCACCCTGATTATTGCTTTTGTTTCAGCCCTTGCGGCAGCTGTTATCGGAACAGCGGCAGCTATTGCCATTCAGTCCATGAGGCTGGTTCCTAGGACAATTATTATGGGGATCACAAACATTCCCATGCTGAATGCAGATATCGTTACAGGCATTTCACTGATGCTGTCCTTTATTGCCTTTGGCGTATCATTAGGCTTTAAAACCGTGCTGATCGCTCATATCACCTTTAATATACCTTATGTGATCTTAAGCGTCATGCCCAAACTGAAGCAGACGGATAAGAGTACCTATGAGGCGGCTTTGGATCTGGGAGCCACTCCCCTTCAGGCCTTTTTCAAGGTGGTATTCCCGGATATTCTGCCCGGAGTGCTGTCCGGCTTCCTTTTATCCTTTACCATGTCCCTTGATGATTTTATTATCACCCATTTTACAAAGGGCGCAGGCATCAATACTTTGTCTACACTGATTTACAGCGAGGTACGCAGGGGCATTAAGCCATCCATGTATGCCCTTTCCACAGTCATTTTCCTGACTGTACTGATCCTTCTGCTGATCGTAAATTTTCGTTCCTTTAAGAAAAAGAACTGAAACAACTCATTACTATTAAAAAGGAGAGCGACCCATGAAACGAACACCCATC